>Ga0302202_10000100_pt1 | contig 94546 bp, 84 predicted proteins | sample II_Bog_N3_3_FD_194579 | JGI IMG/M metagenome (GOLD analysis project Ga0302202, IMG submission 194579) | Peat permafrost microbial communities from Stordalen Mire near Abisko, Sweden - II_Bog_N3_3 | ecosystem: Environmental > Terrestrial > Soil > Wetlands > Peat | place: Sweden: Abisko... | reverse complement strand
CGCTCTACGGTTTTCGGATGAGGACCGTGTCAGTAACTCGAGGATGCCCGCGGAGTCGTGGAGGCCCCGTTGGAATTGCCTTTAGCGTCTGCGTTTGATGCTGTTCGGAAACCCCTCCGCCAATCCAATTGAATAGAGATTGACTCAGACACATCAAAACTTCAGGATGGACACGTTGGCGGTAGGTTCACGAGACTGCTCGGCGGAATATGGCCTTCGACCTTCCGCCGAATGTTCCGATGAACGCAGGCGACACTCACGTCAATGATCGACTCCGTGGAACGCAATCCTCGTGGTGCTGCCCCGAAGTGACACGTCTTCGGCGAACTGCAGTTTTTCAATGTCGTAGTAGGGGTGTTTAGCCCTCTCACCCCCGACTTTCTCGAGCGCTTGGGTGAAGCCATCTTCCGCCGTTGTCGGCAAATCAAACTCCATGACGTAGATCGGCGCTTCATCGTCGGGAAGGGCCAGGAGAACGTTGTCGGAAATGGCGACGTGACACGACGAAATTCCCGTGCTTCGTACATCAAAGAAATATTTGTGGAGGCTGCCCATCATCGAGAATTTCATTTTGGGATTGACGTACCGTGCCGGCCTAGCGAGGAGTGTGGACACCAAGAGTCGTTGCGCGAAGCTCTTCCGTGGAACGGCTTTCCATTCGGATTCCACGGTTACCCCGAAGACGCCGTCAGTGGCATTTATTCCAGTGAATGTCGATTTCATAGTGGAGTAGTTCCACGTGACCTTGAATCGTGACATTCATCTCTCGGCTGTTCTTCCATTTTCACGTGATCGGTGACGTGAGACTGACGAACACTTAGTCCGTGTCTCCCCCGGAGACCTCTGAAACCTTTTGCTTGCCAGCCGAGACGAAGGGCATCATCGCGCGAAGCTTCTTGCCGATGTCCTCGATGGGGTGCTTCTTGCCAGCGTCGCGAAGTTCGCGGTAGCGCGGACGCCCTATCTCGTTCTCCAAGATCCACTCGGCGGCGAAGGTTCCGTCTTGGATCTCGGTGAGGATCTGCTTCATCTCCTTCTTCACCGATTCGTTGATGACGCGTGGGCCCCGGGTCAAGTCACCGTACTCCGCGGTGTCCGAAACGCTGAAGCGCATGCCGGTGATGCCCTCTTCGTACATCAAGTCGACGATCAGCTTCAGTTCGTGCAGGCACTCGAAGTAGGCACTCTCGGGCTGGTAGCCCGCTTCGACGAGTGTCTCGTATCCGGCGCGCACCAGCGCCGACACGCCACCACACAGTACGGCCTGCTCGCCAAAGAGGTCGGTCTCGGTCTCTTCGGTAAAGGTCGTCTCGAGCACCCCGGCGCGCGTGGCGCCGATGCCGTGCGCGTACGCGAGGGCGATGTCATGGGCGTGACCGGTCGCGTCTTGTTGCACGGCGACCAGCGCCGGCACGCCGCCACCCTCCAAATAGGTGCGACGCACGAGGTGCCCGGGACCCTTCGGCGCGACCATCGCCACGTCGACGTCGGCCGGCGGCTTGATCAGATCGAAGCGAATGTTGAAGCCGTGGGCGAAGAGCAGGCACTTGCCGGTCGTGAGATAGGGCGCGATCTCGGCGTCGTAGGTGCGCTTTTGTTCGGTGTCGGGCACGAGCACCATGATGACGTCGGCCTCGGCGCAGGCGTCGGCGATGGAGAGCACGCGAAGTCCCGAGGCCTCGGCCTTGGCGATCGACGAGGAGTCGGTGCGCAGCCCGACGCGCACGTCGTAACCGCTGTCGTGCAGGTTGAGCGCGTGGGCGTGGCCCTGGGATCCGTAGCCGAGAATCGCGATCTTCTTGGACTTCAAGAGCTCGGGCTTGGCGTCGGCTTCGTAGTACATCGTGGTCATGGGGAGTCCTTCATTCAGTTGATAGTTGAGTCTTCGGTCAGCCAAGTCTAGGGAGTGCCACGCGACCGGTCCGATGGAGCTCGACCTCGGCGAAGTCCTCGAGGGCCCGTTCGAGTTCGTCGCACGCGCCCGGGGTCCCCGCCAGCATCACCGTCACCGACGTCGAACTGACGTCGACGATCGACGCGCCGGCTTTGGTGATCGTGTCGAGCATGGCCGAACGATGCCCGTCGTCCAAGGGCAACGTCGCGAGCAGCAGTTCGCGCTCCACGGCGTCGCGTGGCGAGAGGTCGCTGATCGCCACGACGTTGACCAGTTTGTCCAACTGGCCGACGATCTGTTCGAGGGGCGCCGATTCGGCGTCGACGACGATCGTGACGCGAGAGAACCTGGCGTGACTCTCGGCCGGCGCGACCGCCAGTGAGTAGATGTTGAAGCCGCGACGAGCGAACAGCCCGGCGATTCGCGCCAGCACCCCGGCCTTGTTCTCGACGAGCACGGAGAGGATGTGATGACGCACGGGCGTGCGCGACACCTCGCCTAAGTACGGTTCGGGAGGACTCATTGACGAGCCCCCCGCTGGAGCGGGTGCACGATGATGTCGTCGTTACTCGCGCCGGCCGCGACCATCGGGAAGACCTTCTCGCTGGCGTCGGTACGAAAGTCGATGACGACCGGCACGTCGTTGATTGTGTTGGCCTCGTCGATCACCTCGTGCATCTCTTTGAGCGTGCGCGCGCGGAGCCCGACACAGCCCATTGCCTCGGCCCACTTCACGTAGTCCGGGAGGTCGGCGCTCAGGTAGACCTCGGAGTAACGCTCCTCGTAGAACATCTCTTGCCACTGGCGCACCATCCCCAGGTAGGCGTTGTTGAGGATCGCGACTTTGATGGGGATACCTTCGGAACGCGCCGTCGTCAACTCCTGGGCGGTCATCTGGAAACAGCCGTCACCGTCGATGCACCACACCGTGCGATCCGGTCGTCCGACCTTCGCGCCGATCGCGGCGGGGACGCCGAATCCCATCGTCCCCGCTCCCCCGGAGTTGATCCAGGTGCCGGGCTCTTCGAACTTCCAGTGCTGCGAGGCCCACATCTGGTGCTGTCCGACGCCGGCCGCGACGATGGTACCCGGCGCGGCCTTGGCGGCGATGGCCTCGATGACGTGCTGCGGACGTAGCGGACCTTCAGCCGTCGGTTCGTCGTAGACCAGCGGGTACTGATCGCGCCAGTCATTGATCGTCTTCCACCACACGTCGAGGTTGCGCGGCGTCGCCCGAGCGGCGTCGAAGGCCGTCAGCACCGCCGCGACGTTGCTCTGGATCGCGACGTCGGCTTGGCGGACCTTGTTGAACTCGGCCCGGTCGATGTCGACGTGAATGACCTTGGCCCCGGCGGCGAAGGTGGGGACCTTCCCGGTCACGCGGTCATCGAAGCGCGCGCCGAGCGAGATCAAAAGGTCACTCTTCTGGATGGCGGTGACCGCGGTGTACATGCCGTGCATCCCCGGCATGCCGAGGTGCTGTTCGTGCGAGTCCGGGAACGCCCCGCGAGCCATCAACGTCGTCACGACCGGCATGCCCGTGCGCTCGGCGAAGGCCAGCAACTCCTGGGCGGCGCGCGACTTCAGCGTGCCGCCACCGACGTAGAGAACCGGCCGCTCTGATTCCGTGATCAGGGCCACCGCGCGGTCGACGGCCTCTTGATCGAGTTCAACCTCGGGGCGATAGCCCGGCAGATCGTACTCTTCGACGCTCGCCGGGTACCACCAGTCCATCATCGACTGGGTGACGTCCTTGGGCACGTCGATCAAGACCGGTCCCGGTCGCCCGGTCGTCGCCAGGTGGAAGGCCGCGGCGACGGCGCGCGGGATCTCCTGGGCCGATTGGACGAGGAAGTTGTGCTTGGTGATCCCCATGGTGATGCCGGTGATGTCGCACTCCTGGAAGGCGTCGGTGCCGATGGACGCGGTCGCGACCTGGCCGGTGATCACGACGAGGGGTGTCGAGTCCATGTGGGCATTGCCGATCGGCGTGACAATGTTGGTCGCGCCGGGGCCACTCGTGACCATGGCGACGCCCGGTCGCCCGGTCGCCAGGGCGTAGCCCTCGGCCATGTGACCGGCGCCCTGCTCGTGGCGCACGAGGATGTGGCGGATCGAGGAGTCGAGGAGTGGGTCGTAGACCGGGAGAATGGCGCCGCCGGGCAGCCCGAAGATCGTGTCGACGCCCTCTTGTTCGAGGCTCCTAATCAGTGCCTGCGCTCCTGTGAGTTGCACAATGTTCCTTTGTTCTTAGATAAGCAAAAAGGCCTCCCTTTTTTGGGAGGCCTCCGGAGTACGTGTGAGCGTGACTACCGGCGCCGAGCGCCTACTACCACCACGAGAATGTCGTTACGGGTCGTCACGTATTTATCTAAGCACATGGGACACGCCAGCACAAGACGATTGCCCCGTGAGAACGGCTCCATTCCCCGGGCCCCGGGGCGATACGAGCGAATTTCTCGCGTACGACGAGCTACGAGCGCGCGTAGACGCTGACCGTCTCACCGCTCGCGAGCAGTTCGACCCACGTCTGACCCGGACGGAGCGCGATGACCTGGCCCGACGCCGAGCGGTACGCCGTCTTCAGGTGGATGTTGCGTCGGAACCACTCACCCTTCTGCAGACGCCCGTCCGAGAAGATCTCGACCGGGCCCGAACCGACCATCTGGGCGTACGATCCCTCGACCCCGACGCCGCCGTAGTACTTCACGCTCATCACGATCACGTTGGTCGGCGCCACGCGCACGCCGGTCGCCGTGACGTCCGGCGCGCCGAAGATCGAACGCAGCCAGTCGTGCGTCGTGGCGTCCCACTGGTACGACGTCGCGAAACCCGAACCGAAGTTGACCGTGAACGAACCCACCGGCGCACCGACGGGTGGCGCTTTCTGGGCCACGTAGGTGAAGAGCGCCGGCGGGGTGTGGACCTTGCCGCCTTCTTTCATCAGCAGCACCGCGTTGGCGAACAAGTTATGGGGCGGTGGGCGCGTGGGGTCGCGAAACATCGCGGCACCGGCGTTCGATTGATCGATGAGTTTGACCGGCGCGGTCTCGATGCTGCTAATGGCGTACTGGGCACCACCGGAAAAGGCGAAGATCCCGCCTATGGGAAAGACGATCTCGCGATCGGTACGGCGAACCGATCGCACCGGACCGACCTTAGTCGGCAGGTTCGAATTGAAGATGGCGGCCAGCCGGGTGATCCCGCCCTCGACGATCTCCTCGTACACCACGTCGGCTTCGTTGATGCCGTACTGCGGATGGGCCTGGGGCGTGTTGTCCATCTTGATGGTGAGCGCCGAACGACGTTTGGTGACGGCTGTCGGATCGGGTAGTCCCGTCAACGCGGCGATCCGGCGATGCACAACAGTCGTCGTCGTGGTCGGCGACGTGGACGTCGTGGTCGTCGTGTCCGCTGCGCTCACGCTCGTCGCGGCGCCGCTCATCATCAGCACCGCCACGACGACGAGAGGAATGCGACGCATGAGAGAAAACTACTTGCTCGCGGCTCTGGATCGACGGAGAGGGCCTCTCAGCGACGCGCTTGGAGTTCGGCGATCACGTCTTTACCGTTCGCCTGACCCTTGGTGAGTTTCATCACCTGTCCGATGAAGAACTGGGCCAGTTTCTCGTCACCGGCGCTGTAGCGCGACCACTCGTCGGGATTCTCTTCGATCAACTGGGCCACGACCTCGCCCAACGCACCCGAGGCGAGTCGCTCGAATCCCTTGCTCTGGGCGATCAACGCCGGCTCTCCCCCGTTCGCGAGTATCTCCCCGAGCACCGTCTTGGCCTGGGTCGCGGACAGCGCACCGCTCTGCTCCATATTCAACGTCGCCACGTAGGACTCGATGCTCAAGTTCTCCACGTGTTCGAGGTCGCTCGCGATCTCATTGGCGGCGCGAGCGAGGGCGAGATCGGGCGCTACGGCGGCGTCGAGAGCCGCGATGACGTACGGATCGAGACCGAGGTCGATCACCACTTCGAGGGCGTCGAGCAATGCGGGCGCCGGATCTTGGAGTCGTTGCGTGAGAACGGCGCGCCGCTCGGCGGGCATCGGCTTCAGTGCGTCGCGAACCCGGTCCTGCCACGCCTGATCCGGTACGAGGTCGACGAGATCGGGCTCGCGGAAGTAGCGGTAATCGTCGGCCTCTTCCTTGACGCGCATCGTCGAGGTCGCGCCGAGGTTCTCGTCCCAGTGTCGAGTCTCTTGACGGACCGTGGCGCCGCCTTCTAACAACTCGACCTGACGTGCGGCCTCAAAGTCGATGGCGCGCACGAGACTGCGCAACGAGTTCAGGTTCTTGATCTCGCATCGCGTGCCGAGCGCGTCACCCGAATGGCGCACCGAAACGTTGGCGTCGATGCGCATCGAGCCCTCCTCCATACGTCCGTCCGACGCGCCGGTGGCGATCAAGATGCCGCGCAGCTCGGCGGCGTACGTGCGGGCCTGGGCCGAGCTTCGAATGTCCGGTCCCGAGACGATCTCGACCAGGGGCACGCCGGAGCGGTTGTAGTCCACGAGTGAGCGATCGGCCCCGTGGATGCGACCGCTCCCTCCCAGGTGGGTCGACTTGCCGGTGTCCTCTTCGAGGTGGGCGCGTTCGATCGACACCCGTGAGCCGTCGGGCAGGTCGAGGTAACCGCCGGCGTTGATCGGCAGGTCGTACTGACTGATCTGAAAGTCCTTGGGCATGTCGGGATAGAAGTAGTTCTTGCGGTGAAACGTCGACGGCGAGATCGTGCTGTGCAGGGCCGTACCGATCGCCATCGCCAGCTCGACCGCGCGCACGTTCAGTACGGGCAGCGAACCGGGCAGCCCCAAACAGACCGGGCAGACGTTCGTGTTCGGCGCGGCGCCGAAGGCGTTGGCGCAGCCGCAGAACATCTTGGTGTTGGTCTTGAGCTCCGTATGGACCTCGAGCCCGACCACCATCTCCCAGTCGTCGCGCAACGTCACGGTCGACCGTCGGCGATCTCGAGGACCCGCGCCCCGGCGAAGAGTTGCGCCTCGCTGCGTCCCGGACCGAGCAGCTGCACCCCGATCGGCAGTCCCGCCTCGCCGATGCCGAAGGGAATCGAGATCGCCGGCTCACCCGAGAGGTTGCTCGGAATCGTGAAGACGTCCGAGAGGTACATCGCCATCGGGTCGGCGGTCTTCGAACCGAACTCGAAGGCCACCGACGGCGTGGTCGCCCCGAGCAGCACGTCGGCCTCTTGGTAGGCGCGGCGAAAAGCGTCGATCGTGAGCGTGCGGACCTTCAACGCCTGTCCGTAGTAGGCGTCGTAGTAGCCGGCCGAGAGCGCGTAGGTGCCGAGCATGATGCGGCGCTTCACTTCGTCGCCGAAGCCGGCCGTGCGCGTCGCTTCCATCATCGCGGTGACGTCCTCGGCGTCCACGCGAAGTCCGTAACGAACGCCGTCGAAGCGCGCGAGGTTGCTCGACGCCTCGGCCGGGGCGATGAGGTAGTACGCGCTCAGACCCAATCGGAACTCGGGCACCGAGAGCTCGACGATGGTGGCGCCGGCCTCTTTCAAGACCTCCACCGCGCGCTCGACCGCGGCGACCACCTCCTCGTCAGCACCGTCAATCAGTTCGCGAACGACGCCGACGCGCTTGCCGGCGACACCGTCTTCGACGTGCGCGACCAACGAGGGCGACGGCTCGGGCAGCGAGGTCGAATCGAGTGGGTCGTGCCCCGCGATCACCTCGAGGGCCATGGCGGCGTCCGTCACCGTCTTGGTGAGCGGTCCGATCTGATCCAACGAGCTGGCGAAGGCGATGAGGCCGTAGCGTGAGACGAGCCCGTAGGACGGCTTCACGCCGATGAGTCCACAGAGCGCCGCCGGTTGACGAATCGAGCCGCCGGTGTCGCTACCGAGGGCGAGCGGCGTCATGTCGGCCGCCACCGCCGCGGCCGAGCCCCCGGACGAGCCGCCCGGGACCCGCGACGTGTCGAGGGGGTTTCGGGTGGGACCGAAGGCCGAGTTCTCAGTCGACGAACCCATGGCGAACTCATCGAGATTGGTCTTGCCGACCGGGACGGCGCCCGCGACGACGAGTCGATCGACGACCGTGGCGCTGTAGGGCGGACGCCACCCTTCGAGGATCTTGGACGAACAGGTCGTCGGGATATTGGTCTGACACAAGTTGTCCTTCAGTGCGACGGGCACGCCGGCGAGGGCGCCCACGTTCTCGCCGCGCGCGACGCGCTCGTCGATCGCGTTCGCCGCGGCGCGCGCACCCTCTTCGTCGACGTAGAGAAAGACGTTGAGCTCCTCATTACGAGCCCGGATGCGCGCGAGCGACTCTTCGAGGACCGAGAGCGCACTCGCGTCACCGTGTTGGACGTCGAGGGCGGTTTGACGAACGCTCTTCACGGTGCCTCACCCAGGATGCGCGGCACGGCGAAGCGACCGTCTTCGGCGTCGGGCGCCATGGCGATCACCACGTCGTGATCCAGACTGGGCCGCCGCTCGTCCTCGCGCACGACGTTGATCAGACCGAAGGGGTGCGCGGTCGCCACCACGCCCTCGAGGTCCAGCGCGTTCATGTCGCTGGCGTGGTCGAGGACTTGTCCGAGTTGCTCGGTGAACTTATCGAGCTCACTTTCGCTCATCGTCAAGCGCGCCAACTTGGCGACGTGCGCGACGTCCTCGCGGCGAAGGCTCGGCATTAGACCAAGACCTTCGCGAGGAACTCGATCGTCGCACGTTCCACGAGTTCTTGATCGTGGTCCAGGGTCGCGATGTGATACGACTCCTCGAGCCAGATCCGCTCGACGGGACCCGAAGACTTCTCGACGATCTCGTCACCGTTCTCGGGCGCGACGGTGTGGTCCTCTCGACTCGAGAGCAACAAACTCGGCGCGGTGATCGAGGAGAGATTGGCGTCGACGATTTCGACCCCTTCGATCACGCTCTGTAAGGCGCGCAGCGGCCATCCCTCGTACTTCGCCTCCGAGGTGTCCTCTTTCTTGATGTCCGATTTACCGTCGGTCGCCAGAATCTCGAGGCCCGAGTCGATCAAGTCCCTCAGTCCCTGTTCCATCTCGGCGCCGGGACCCTTGAGCATCGGGTTGATGAACACGCACCCGGCGACGCTCGGGCGTTCTTCGGCGATCAACGCCGTGAGTCCCCCGCCGACCGAGAGTCCGACGACGGCGACCTTGTCACATCGTTGGGCCAGGTCGTCAAAGTTTGTGAGCGCGACCTCGACGAAGTCGGGCCAGCGCCGCGCCACGAGGTCCTCTAAGGACGTGCCGTGACCGGGAAGCCGCGGCAACTCCACGCTGTAGCCGGCCTGCGCGCAGCGCTCGGCCAGGGGGCGCATGGAGTACGGATTACCGGTGAACCCGTGCAAAATCAGGACACCCATCGAACTTCCGGGAGAGGAATATGGCTCACAGCCGGGCATAATCTCGTCGGTCATAGGTCCAAAGCCTATAGGTCGCGTACGAGCGTCTTTTTCGAGCGCTCGCGCGGAATCGAACGCATGAAGAGCGAGGCGAACAGTCCGAGCGCACCGACGCACGCACCGATGAGGAACGGTAAATGGAACGTGTTGAGAAGCGCCGGACCGGGCTTCGCGTGGATCAGTCCGTGGCGACGAACCAACGCCTGCTGGACGGTCTCGAGCACCTGGATACCGGCCACCTCGCCGACTTGCATCGCGAGCATCTGCGCGGCCGACATGACGCCGAACTCATTCGTCTTGACCTCGTTGGCCATGACCGAGCTCGTCGAGGGCATGGCGACGCCCATGCCGAGACCCGACAGCGCGAGCGCGATGGCGACGACCCACGTGCCCGAACTCGGTTGCAGGAGGGCGAAGAGCGCGAGCGACGCCGTGAGGAACGTGGCGCCGGCGATCGCGCTCACGCGCTCGCCGATGCGAACGGCCACGTAACCGGCGATCGGTGAACAGAGGGAGAACGTGATCGGTCGTGCGATCGCCAGCGCGCCGACGTGCGCGATGGAGTAGCCGTACCCCTGTTCCATCAGGAGCGGGAAGAGAAAGAACGCACCAAAGTAGGCGAAGTTCGCCGCACCGCGCAACACCATCGGCATGACGAAGTTTCTTCGATGGAAGTACTCGGCCGGAATCAACGGGTGCTCCGCGGTTCGAATGCGGTGGACGAACGCGCCGGTCATCACCACCGAGAGCACGAACGTTGCGAGGCACCACACGCTGGTCCAACCAACGCTGGGACCGATCGAGAGTCCGAGCATGACGGCCGTCACGGCGATCGAGAGCGACCAACTGCCGATCCAGTCCATCTCCTTGAACTCGCGTCGGGCGCGCGACTTCTTCTCGGCCTCTTCGTGGTCGAGTCCTCGGCGCTTCGGCAGCACGATCGACACGACGACGAAGGCCACGACGATGAGTACCAATTGGAACCAGAAGAGTGCGCGCCATCCGAAGGTGGCGATGATCGGGGCGCCGAGCGACACCCCGATGACCGGTCCCCCGGCCCCGACGAGGCTCCACCACCCCATCGCCTTCACTCGCTCCTCGCGCCCGAAGACCGAGTTGATCAGGGCGCCCGACGCGGTGCCCGTCGCGGCACCCTGTACACCGTCGAGCGTTCGCGCGAACAACAACATGTCGACGTTGTGCGCCAGCGCGGTCAGCAGTGCCGAGACCATCGCCCCCAGGAGTCCGAAGAGGTAGAGGCGGCGGTGCCCGTAGATGTCGCCGGTCTTGCCGAGGATCGGGGCGGCGAGGCCGTAGGCGAGGAGCGGCCCGACCATCGTCCAGGTGAGGACCGTGACGCTGGTGTGGAACTGCGACGCCACGGTGGGCAACGCGACGATGAACACGGTGAAGGTGAAGTTCAGCGCGAAGAGCCCAGCCAGCAGCGACCACAGCACCCACCACTGGTAGCGCGAGGATCCCTCGGCGCGCGCCTGGGCGCGGTGGCGCAAGAGGGCGAACCAGTTGAGGTCGCTGCCGGCTTCGGTGCCGAGCGTGCCGAAGGCCTCCGCGGCGGGATCGGTGCGCGCGTTGAGCAAACCATCGGCGTCCTCGCGGTCGACGTGCGCCCCCCGGCGCTCCTCGCTCACTGCAACAGCGTGGGCAGTTGCGCGGCCAGTTCGGCGACCGACCAGCGATCGTTCTTCTCGAGCGTCGAGGTCATCGTCCAGTTCTGGAACTTTCGCACGGTGCCACCCTGCACGAAGAAGACCTGACCGGTGATGTCGCAGTCCTCCATCGCGAGCGTCGCGACCAGCGGCGAGATGTTGGCGGGGTCCCAGGTGTCAAAGACCGAGGCGTCCGTGGGTGCGACGACGTGGTCCGACAGACCGGGCGTCGACTCGGTCATCCTCGTTCGCGCCGCGGGGGCGATCGCGTTCGCGCGCACGCCGTAACGACCGAGCTCTTCGGCGATGATGACCGTGAACGCGGCGATGCCGGCCTTGGCGGCGCCGTAGTTCGATTGACCGATGTTGCCGAGCAGTCCCGACGTCGAGGACGTGTTGATGATCGCGGCCTTGACGGGATGACCGGCCTTGGCCTCCTCGCGCCAGTAGTTCGCGGCGTGACGCGTCGGAACGAAGTGGCCCTTCAAGTGGACGTTGATGACCGAATCCCAGTCCTCTTCGCTCAGGTTCACGAGCACCCGGTCGCGCAAGATGCCGGCGTTATTCACCAGAACGTGCAGGACGCCGTAGGTCTCGAGGGCGCACTGGACGAGACGCTGTCCGCCCTCCCACTCCGCGACGTTGTCGTGATTGGCGACGGCCTCACCGCCCATGGCCTTGATCTCGGCGACGACCTCTTCGGCCGGCGAGGCGGCGTGACTCGAGCCGTCCAACGCTCCCCCGAGGTCATTGACCACGACCTTGGCGCCCTCGTGAGCGAAGAGCAGGGCGTGCTCTCGCCCGATGCCGCGACCAGCTCCGGTGATGATTGCTACGCGACCGTCCAGTGCACCCATGGTGACCCCTTTAGAAGAATGTGGTGACCCGATTGTAATAAGACTGGCGAGGTCTACCGAGCCTGGCCCCGACGCCAGAAGTAGGGCGGCCGGGCGTGTGCGTGGTAGTGGTCGGGGATGTTGCGCATGTGGTCGTCGTAGGACCAGTTACCCGCACCGAATTCGGCGTCGGCGACGACGGTCAACGCGGAGTGGAGCCGAAATTTCACGTCCTCGGGCGGCGAGTCGGCGTGCGTGGTCCACACGACCATGGGCACGAGGCAGATCTCACAATCGGCGATCCAGCAGTCATCGTCCTGGAAGTACCGCGTCGTGATGACGGCCGCTTCGCACAGGTCACACCCCGCGCTCATTTGGTGACGGTCAATGTCACCGACGAGAGCTTCTTGACCATGGTCCCGGCGACGGGGCTCTCCGAGAGCACCTTCGTCCACGTGGGTGTATTCCCGGAACCGGGTCCGGTCGAGTTGTAGTACAGGACGGCCGCCGTCATCGCGGCCTTCGTTTGCGCCTCGTTCATCCCCACGACGTTTGGCACCGCAACCAGGTTCTGGCTCGCGATCGTCGTGGTCGTCGTGGTCGTGCCCGACGTCGCCACGGTAGTGGTCGTGGTCGTAGTCGAGGCCACCGGACCGGTGCTTCGTTCCAGAATCACGGTCGAATGAACGGCCGCTGCGGTAATCGCGTGGCCCGCGGAATTGACCACGCGAGCGATGCGATCGACCGGCGTCGTCGAGCTCGTGATCATCCGATTCGCCGGACACGTCACGACGAAGTGCAGACGTAGAAGTTTCGGCCGGGCCTCGTTGCAGGTCTCACCGATGAGATGGGCGGGCAGGCGCACCGTATGGACACCATCGGAGACGGTGACGGTTATCAACTGACCGCTCTTGGCCTCGGTGTTGTACGCGGGCGACTGAGAAATTATCGTGCCGCTCTTGGCGCTCGCGGAGAACGCGTACTTGATGGTGACGAGGAAGCCGTCGGACTTGACGGTCGAACGCAGACTGACGATTCCCGCGTTGCTGGTGAAGCTCGCGTTCTGGTACTCACTCAGGTTCACGCCCACGAAGTTCGGCACCGAGTTTTCCTGGCTGAACAGCCCGATCTTCCACGCGATGCCCCCACCGATCGCCAGGACGAGCAGGATCACCGCGGCGACGAGGAAGACCAGTCGACGAGAACGAGGGAGTCGCGCATAGTCCAGGTCGTCGAACTCGCCACGGACGCCTCGACTTCGGCCGGCGGGTGAACTCGTCGTGACCCATTCGTCGGCCGGACGGGCGTGGCGTGGCGCGCCGGTGCGACCAATCGATGAGACGACCGCCGTGGCGCCAGTGATCTGATCGGGCGACGGGGGTCGAAAGCCGACCGAGTTGCGCGGCTCGGAGGGCCGGTACCGGCTCAGGAGTGGCACCTCTCCCCCGACGGGAAGGATCACGAGTGGCGCGAAGTCGCTCACGACCGCGCCGAGGCGGCTGGCGAACTGTTCGGCGTCCAGTCGTTGCAGGGGGTTCGACACCGCCGCCTGAGCGAGGATCATGTCCAGCGTGCCGAGTTCCGGCCGCATGGGCAAGGTCGCGTTGATGCGCGCGCGCAACACCGCCTCGGGCGTCACGCCGTCGAAGGGCGTGATGCCGACCACCGCTTCGTAGAGGATGAGCGCCAGGGCGTAGACGTCGCTGCGCGCATTGGCGGGGTCCCCGATCGCCTGCTCGGGGCTGAGGAAGCGCACGCCGTCGAGGGTCACGCGTTCGCGGTACTCGTCGCCGATTCCCGCCAGCGCGATGTCGCTCAGGCGCACGCGACCTTCTTCGTCGAGCAACAGTTTCGACGGGGAGAGCGCGCCGTGCACCATGCCGTTCTCGTGCACGTAGGCCAACGCACTACCGACGTCGCGTCCGAGTCGCGCGCCGTCATCGACGCTCAACGTGCGACCGCTCGAGAGGACGTCCTCAAGGGATCCGCCGCTGAGGTACTCACAGATCATGAAGATCGAACCGGACTCTTGACCACCGTCGAAGACGCGCGCGAGGTGCGAATGGCTCAGCGTGGCGGCCTTGATAATCCGCTCACGAAACGCGCGACGAACGTCCTCGTGACCGGCCAGTCGCGGTAACAATACCTTCACGACGACCGAGCGCTGGAGCGACTGGTCATCGGCCCGGTAGACCTCGGCCGTGTCACCGATGCCCAGGAGCTCCTGGATCCGGTAGCGATTCACCAGAAGGTGTCCGTTGGCGAAGGTCGGCGGTGGCATAGTCCCTAATAACCCTACCGATTTGGACTCACGCGAGCCGGGTGCGCCACGAACCGGTCTCGAGAAGGATTTCGAACTCAGCCGCCGGCACCATCGGGATCGCGAGATCGCGAGCCTTTGAGACCTTCGACGCGCCGGGCGCCTCGCCGACGACCACGCAGTACGTCTTCTTCGACACCGACCCCGGTGAGGTCCCACCGCGTGCGACGATCGCCTCTTCGGCGCCGTCGCGCGTGTAGCCTTCGACCGAACCGGTCACGACCACGGCGCGCTCGGCCAACGTCTGAGGAAGCGCCGAGACGACCTGAGGCTCGACCATCGAAAGACCATCGGTTTCGAAGCGTCGGGCCCGGTCGCGATTCTCATCTTCTGACAGGTAGGCCACCACCGACGCCGCGATGACCGGACCGACCCCGGCGACGCCGGCGAGCTCCTCGAGCGACGCCGCTTCGAGCGCCTGGTAACTGTGGAATGCTCCCGCCAACTCGCGCGCCGCGACCGGACCAACGTGGCGGATGCCGAGGGCCACCAGCAGTCGACTCAGCGGCATCGCCTTGGCGCCCTGGATCGCTCTCACCAGTGACGTCGCCGAAAGTTCGCCCAATCCTTCGAGCACGGCGAGGTCCGGCACTCGAAGAGAGAAAAGATCGGCCACGTCGCTGATCAGTCCGACGCTCAACAGTTGTGCGACGCGCTGCTCACCGAGACCTTCGATGTCGAGGGCGCCCCTCGAGGCGAAGTGCACGATCTGTTGCAACTGTTGGGCGGGACAGGCCGGATTCACGCAGTAGGTGTCGCTCTCGTCACCCACGCGCTCGAGCACGCTGCCGCAGTGCGGACACGTGGTCGGAAACTTCCACGGCGGCTTTCGACGACGACCCGGTTCGCTCACCGCGCTCACGACTTCGGGAATCACGTCGCCGGCCTTGCGCACGATCACGAGGTCCCCGGGGCGCACGTCCTTCACCTTCACCTGGTCTTGGTTGTGCAGCGTCGCCATCGCGACCGTCGAACCGGCGACGACGACCGGCTCGAGAACGGCGAAGGGCGTCACCCGACCAGTGCGCCCGACAGAGACTTCAATATTGAGCAAACGCGTCGTTCGCTCCTCGGGGGGAAGCTTCCTCGCGATCGCCCACCTCGGCGCGCGGCTCGTGAATCCCAACCGCAGTCGCTGGGCCAGGTCGTCGACCTTCACCACGATGCCATCGATCTGATAGCGAAGTTCGTGGCGGTGCGCTTCGAACCAATCGCTACGAGCGATCATCGCCGTCGCGCCGACTTCGGTCGTCGTCTCGGCGGCGGTGAGGAAACCCCAGTCCGACAGTTGCGCCAGAGTCTCGACGTAGCGGGTGAAGGTTGAGGTACCACCCAGTTCGACTAGTTGGTAGGAGAGGAACGACAAAGGTCGGCTCGCGGTGATCGAGGGGTCCTTTTGGCGCAGACTGCCGGCGGCGGCGTTGCGGGGGTTGGCGAACTCCTTCTGGCCGGCCTCGCGCTGGCTGTGATTCATCTCCACGAAGTCCGATTTCGCGAGAAAGACCTCCCCGCGGACTTCGACGCGGGCGCGCACGTTGGAGGACAGTAGTTGGGGCACGTTGGCGATCCGACGCACGTTCTCGGTGACGTCTTCGCCGATTCGACCGTCGCCGCGCGTCGCCGCTCGAACGAGGACGCCGTCCACGTATTCGATCGAGAGTGCCAATCCGTCGATCTTCGGCTCGACCACGAAAACCACGTCGTCGGCGGAGGCCTCCAGGGTCTTCGCGGCGCGCTCGCTCCAGGCGCGCAACTCGGTTACGTCAAAGACGTTGTCGAGGCTCAACATCGGCTCGGCGTGGGTCACCGGCGTGAAGAGCGTCGACGGCGGCGCGCCGACTTTGTGAGAGACGGAGTCCTCGACGTTCACTTCGGGATGTTCAGCCTCGAGGGCGCGTAGTTCGCGAACCAACGCGTCGTAGTCGGCGTCGGGGATCGTCGGCGCGTCGTGCACGTGGTACGCCTCGTTGTGCGCGGCGATCTCGACACGCAGTCGCGCGGCGCGCTCGGCCGGCTTCACGACACTGCGACGATCGCGGCACCTTCGACGATCGTGGGCTCACTCAGGCGATAAAAGACCACCGACTGACCGGCGGCGACCGGGCGCGCCGGCACGTCGAGTTCGAGACGCCACTGCGCCCCGTGGCGCAGCGTCGCGCGCTGGGCCACACCGTGCGCGCTCCACTGGGCCAGCACCGCCGAGCCGTCGACGAGCTCGGCGTGGGAAAAGCTCAGCGACGACGCGTCGAGGGCAATTTCGTTGATGAGGATGTCCTCGAGACGACCGACCTCAACGCGCCCGGCGTGAAGGTCGACCTTGGAGACGAAACGGCGCTCGCCGTCGCGCGCGGGCAACACGCCGCGACGCTGGCCAACCGTCATCAACTCCGCACCCAACGTGGCGCCGATCTCCTCGCCGCTCACGGCATCGACGATCACGGCCGGCGTCAGGTCGATGCGCTGGCGCAAGAAGACCTCGCGACCCTTCGAGGCCTCGATGAAACAGACGTCCTGGCTGTCGGGCTTGTCCCAGGTTCGAAGACCCAGACGCTCGGCGTGTCGTCGGACGTCGCTTTTGTTCATGGCCCCGATCGGCAGCAACAACGTGGCCAACTGGTTTTCGGCGAGGTAGCCGAGCACGTAACTCTGGTCCTTTTGGTCGTCGGCGCCGCGAATGAGAAAGTGAACCCCGTCGCGGGCCATCACCCGGGCGTGGTGGCCCGTCGCCACCGCGTCGAAGCCGAGTCGAGCGGCCCGCTCGAAGAGCAGGTCGAATTTGATGTGACGGTTGCACTCGATACACGGGTTCGGTGAGCGCCCGGCGGCGTACGCCTCGATGAAGGGCGCGACGACGTGGCGCTCGAACTCTTCGGTGTAGTTGAAGACGTGGTGATCGATGCCCAGCATCTGCGCGACGCGACGCGCGTCATCCACGTCGGCGACCGAGCAGCAGCCCGAGTCCGAGACGCCGCCCCAGAGCTTCAGCGTGGCGCCCACGACCTCGTGACCCTGCTCGATCAAGAGACCGGCGGCGACCGACGAATCGACCCCGCCACTCATGGCGACTAGGACTTTCACCGTCTTAGTCTGCCAGTCGCCGAGGCTCTTATGCCTCGGCGCGCAACCGGTAGACGACGCCCGAAAGAATCGCGATGACGGCGTCGACCTCTCCCTCGGTCGTCTCGGCCCCCATCGAGAGCCGCAGTGACCCACGGGCGCGTTCGTGCGAGACACCCATCGCGGCCAACACGTGACTGGGACTCGCGGCGCCGCTCGAGCAACTCGCGGCCGCCGAGGCGCACACACCCTCTTGGTCCAACAAGAAGAGCAGTTCGTCGCTGGCGAGGTCGTCGAAGGTGACGTGCACGGTACCGGACACGCGTAGTGCACCGAGACCGGAAACCTGGCATCCGGGGATGAGACGCACGGCCGCGACGAGCTTTTCCTGGAGGTCGAGCACCCGGTCGTTCACGTCGGCCAGTTCATTCATCGTGAGGCGCACAGCGGCGGCCAGCCCCACGGCCGCGGCCACGTCAACGGTGCCGCCGCGGCGACCTCGCTCCTGTCCCCCACCCGGAATGACCGCTTCGAGCGTGACGTCACCGCGCAAGACCAAGGCGCCGGAGTTGACCGGTCCACCGATCTTGTGCGCGCAGATCGAGATCATGTCGGTCGTGGCGGTCACCGTCGCGAGATTCACCCACGACGCCGCCGCGATGGCGTCGGTGTGGGTGATCACGCCACCGGGAATGATCGACTTCGACAGTGCGCTCACGCCGTCCAGTGGCTGTCGAACCCCGGTTTCGTTGTTGGCCGCCATGACGCTCACGATCGCGGTGTCGTCGCTCAAGCGCGACATGAGCGAGTCAAGATCCACCACGCCGTCCGCGTCGACGTCGATATAACCCACGCTCACGTCGTCGTGGTCGCGCGCCATCTTTTCGGCGGCGTCGGAGACCGCGTGGTGTTCGACGCGACTGATCAGTATCTCCGAGGTGTCGTGCGTTCGACGGTGGTGGCTCGTCACGCCCGCGATGGCGAGGTCACAGGACTCGGTGCCACCCCCGGTGAAGATGACGCCGCCGGGCTTCGCCCCCACGAAGGCCGCGACCTCGTCGCGCGCCTCCTCGACCGCTCGTCGAGCGTCACGTGCGGCCCGATGGCTGCCTGAGGGATTGCCGACCACGCCGCGTTGCCACGGCGCCATGGCGTCCGCGACCTCGTCGCGACGCGGCGCGGAAGCCGCGTGATCGAAGTAGTACTGGCTCACGCCACGTAGAAGGACTTGACGTTCGTGAACTCACGCACGCCAAACTCACCCAGCTCTCGACCGAAACCCGACTCCTTCGTCCCGCCGAAGGGCAACTCGGGCATGGAGGCGACGACGGAGTTCGCGAAGACCATACCGACGTCAAGCCCGGCGATGGCGGCGTCGATCTCCTTCTGGTCCGTCGCGTGGATTGCGCCGCCGAGGCCCCACGGCGTCGCGTTGGCGAAGGCGATGGCGGCGTCGAGGTCGTCGACGACTTCGACGACAGCAACCGGGCCGAAGAGCTCTTCGCTACCGGCGCGTGAGTCGACCGGCACGTCGGTCAACACCGTCGCCGGAAAGTAGTAGCCCCGCCGGGCCAAAGGGGCGCCGCCCGTTCGAGCGACCGCACCTTTGGTGACCGAGTCGGCGACCTGGGCGGACAACTCGTCGAGTTGACCACGACTCACGACCGGACCGAGGACCGTCGCGGGGTCCATCGGGTCACCGGTCGGCACGGCCGCCATTGCCTCGACGAACTTCTCAATGAACTCATCGGCGCGGTCGCGAACGACGATAAAGCGCTTGGACGCAATGCAGGATTGACCGTTGTTCTGGATGCGCGCCGTGACCGCCAAGGGCACGGTCGCGTCCATGTCGGCGGAACTCGCGACGATGAACGGATCAGAGCCGCCCAACTCGAGCACGGACTTCTTCAGGTGCTGCCCGGCGATCTCGGCCACCGAACGACCGGCGCGGTCCGATCCCGTGAGCGTCACCGCGGCGATGCGCGGGTCCGCGATGATGCGCGGAACCTGGTCGTGACTCACGAAGAGCGTCGTCACGATGCCCTTCGGGAACCCCGAGCGGGTGAAGAGGTCTTCGATGAACTTGGCACATCCCGGCACGTTCGAGGCGTGCTTCAGGACCATCACGTTGCCGGCCATGACGGTAGGCGCGGCGACTCGAATGAACTGCCAGAGTGGGTAGTTCCACGGCATCACTGCCAGAACGGCGCCGATCGGGTCATATCGAATGCCGCTACGTGATCCGCTCGTCGAGACCGCCTCGTCGCGCAACATCGCCTCGGCGTGCTCGGCGTAGTAGCGCATGGTGAACGCGCACTTCGCGACTTCACCCTTGGCGGCGGTGAAGGTCTTGCCCATTTCGCTCGTCAAGAGCTCGGCGACGACCGGGATCTCGCTCTCGAGGATTTCGGCCGCCCGAATCATCAGGTGTGCCCTCTCGGCGACCGGTGTCGAGCGCCAGGACTCGAACGCACTCGCCGCGTGGGCCAGGGCGTGCTCGACGTCAGCGTCGCTGTGAGCCTCAAATTCAGCGACGAACTCTTCAGTGGCGGGATTGATTGCGGTGAATGACATTTCCCTAGTCTGCCAGCAAAACGGCAGGCTCATTCGGCGTCGCGGCGATCTCGCGCCAGAACTCGGGGCGCCGGAGTGTGACGATTCCCAACACGAGCGCCAACAGAACCGCGTCGCTCACGGTGACCGGGCGCACGCCCCACGCCCGAGCGAACGCCGCCTGCACGAGGGCACCCAATGGATAGAAGATCGACAGTGAGAGGGTGTAGAGCGAAAGTATCCGCGAACGCTCGCTCGTGGGCGCGTGCAACTGCACCGCGGTGTTGAGGCCGGTGAGCGTGCCGACGTAGGCGCCGCCGAGCAACACCAGGGCCGCGACCGCGAAGGCCAAGGTGTGGCTGAATCCGTAGAGCGCGAGCGCGAAGGCAACGGCGGCGAGTGAACCGCGCAACACGGCAATTCGCGACGTGCGTCGAGCGACGCCGGGCAAGGTGACCGCGCCGATGACCGCGCCAACTCCCTGCGCGGCCACGAGCCACGCCACGCCGGTTCGACCGGCGTGCAACGTCTGGATGGCCATGGCCGGAATCAGGGCGATGAAGGGACTGGCAATCAATGCGACGATCCCGATGCCGAAGATCGGGTATCGACAGCCCTTCACGGACCACGCGCGCTTCGCGCCGTCTTTGGTTTCGAACCACATGCGAATGGACGTCGTCGGCTTCGCCCGAGGCGCGGAGCGCACGAATGAGAACATCACAACGACGACGACGAACGACGCGGCGTTGATCGCGAAACAGACTCCCGGTGAGGCGAAGGCCAGCGTCACGCCGGCCAACAGCGGTCCGACGATGCGACCCATGTTGAACTGGGCCGAGGACAGTGATACCGCGGCGAAGACCTCATCACGGTCGACGAGGTCCGGCAACAACGACTGCCACGCCGCCCACGACGCTGAGCTGCAGAGCCCGTCGACGATGGCGAGGTAACACGCCAACTGGGGCGAAAGATGGTGGGTCAATCCGGCCGTCGCGAGCGCACTCGCGCTGAGGGCCATCACCAGATTGTTGGCCTGGATCCAGCGCTGTCGAACGACCCGGTCGGCGATGACGCCGCCCAACGGTGCACCGATCAAAGCCGGCGTCCACGCGCACACCGTCAAGAGTCCGAGCCACAAAGCGTCGTGCGTCGTCTGGGTCAGGTAGACGCCGAGCGCCACCGTCTGCATCCAGGTCCCGGTCGAGGAGATGAACGATGAACTTAAGGAGAGGGCGAAGCTTCGGTGACGAAGCGGCGCGAACGACGCTGAAGCCATCTCGTAACGCTAACGCTCCGGGTCGTCGCGATTCGCTGCCGCGAGCGAACTAGTCGTCGCGGTGTTTACGACGCGGGCGAAGGGCAAACCACCAGACCGAGATGATCGAGGCTAAGGCGCCCAATACTCCGATCGTGGACTTGACGCCCTTGCCCTTCTGGTTTTCTGCCATAACCCATCGTAACGAGCAAAACGCCGGGGACGTAGTCCCCGGCGTTTCAACTCTGCTGACCGATTAGATCGCTTGGTGCGCCTCGACGGCGAGCTCGATCGCAATCTTGTTGCCGACGACCAGGCTGCCGTTCTCCAGCGTGCTGCCGAAGGTGATCCCGAAGTCACGGCGGTCGAACTCGGCGCGGGCCTCAAAACCCGTGACGGAGACGCCGGGGGTCATTGACGGTCCGGTACCGAGGTACTCGAGGTCGAACGTGACTGACTTGGTGATGCCCTTGATGGTGAGGTCGGCCACGACCTTGACGTCGTCGCCCTTGGCGCTGACCTTGGTGGACTTGAGCGTCAACGTCGGGTAGGTCTCGAACTCGAGGAAATCCGGGCTCTTGAGGTGCGCGTCGCGCATTTCGTTGTCGGTGGTGATGCTGGCGGCCTGAACCGTCGCTTCAACACTGGAGTTCTCGAGCGTGTCGCCAATGGTGATCACACCGGTGAACTCGGTGAATCGACCGCGGACCTTGGAGGCCACGAGGTGACGGGCAACGAAGCCGATGGTTGAGTGGACGGCGTCGACGTTATAGGTGCCGGCGATGGGCAGATTGCTGGTGGCAACCTCGGTGGTGGGGGAACTTGTCATTTCGGATCTCCTGTGTTCTAGACACTTTCTGTGCTTCTGCCAGTATACTTGCTTATGCAACTACTTGTCAAGCAGTAATTGCTAGACGAACTATATGCTAGAATCCTTCCATGAGTTCCGAGACCCTCGCCTGCCCCTCCGGGGATGAGAAGGTCCAGCTCTTTGGTTTGTTGCTCGAAACCAACGCCCGACTCTCGCGCAAGCTCGGTATCGAATTGGAGTCATCGTGCGAACTCCCCCTCGCCTGGTTCGACGTGCTCTTACAACTACGCCGCTCCCCCGACGGTCACCTGAAAATGAATGAGATCGCTGAGGCCATCGTGCACTCGAGCGGCGGTACCACGCGGCTTGTCGACCGAATCGAAGAGGCCGGCCTCGTCGCGCGCCAGAGTTGTCCGAGCGACCGCCGAGCGATTCACGTCGCCATCACTGAGACCGGTAACGCGAAATTGGATGAGGCGCTCAACGTCCACCTCGAATACCTGGATGAGAGCCTCGCCAAGCGCCTTACCCAGAGTGAGCGTGCGACGCTCACCTCGCTCCTGACGAAACTCAACTCGTCGCGTTAATCCTTCGCGACCCAGGCCCTCGCGTCACGGTCGTCGTCGAGCTCGATCGCGGTTCCCTCACCCCAGCCCGGGCCCGTGATCACTTCGACCGCCAACACCTCACTCGCCAACGTCGCGAATCCGCCGGCGAGGTCGTCGATACCCGTGACGTGAAGCACGATGCGATCGGCGACGTCGAACCCGGAGTTCTTGCGCAGGTCCTGCACCTGGCGAATGACGTCGCGGAGAAAGCCCCGACGACGTAATTCGTCGGTCAGCGTCAAGTCGAGGGCGATGACCTCGCCCCCGTCGCGCGACACGGCGTAGCCGTCTTGTCCCTTCACCCGCAGTTCGATGTCGTCGGAGTTCAACGCGAACGTCCCCGACGAGAGCGTCACGCTGATCGATCCACCCGATTCGAGTGTCTCGGCCGCGGCGACGGAGTCCAGCGACGCCAGCGCCGGCCTCAGCTCCTTGACCGCCTCGCCGAGTCGAGGTCCGACCGAGCGGAAATTCGGCACCAATTCGAAAGTCAACACGTTGGCCAGGTCCGTCGCGTACTCCAGGTGATCGACGTTGAGCTCGTCTTCGACCACGCCGGACGGCGGCGTCGAGGAGAGTGACGGCAGGAACACGAGCGCGCGCGCGAGCGGCTGGCGCACTTTCACGCCCGCTTCGGCGCGCGCCGCGCGACCGAGGGATGTCAAACGCCGGGCCACGGCCATCGACGCTTCGAGCTCGACGTTTCGGCGCTCCGGCTCCCCGAGGGGCCAGTCAGCCAGATGGACCGAGTCCGTCGCCTCGACGTCGAACAGTTCGGCGTAGAGTCGCTCGGCGACGAACGGACAGAACGGCGCGAGGAGCAACGTCACGCGTCGCAGTACGTCCAACAAGGTCGCCTGCGCGGCGAGCGAATCCGAACGCGGCGCGTTGGGATCGGTGCGCCAGAAGCGTCGACGCGTTCGCCGCACGTACCAGTTCGACAGGTCGTCGATCAGTTCGCTCAAGGCGTTCGTAGCACCGAGCGGCTCGTAACCGTCGAGGGCCGTCGTCACGGCGACGGTCACGCTCTCGAGACGAGAGAGGATCCACTGGTCGATCGCCGCGCGATCCTGCGGCGCCGGAATCTCCGGGTCAGTGGGATCGAAGTTGTTTATCGAGGCGTACAACGTGAAGAAACTGAAGGTGTTCCAGAGTGTGGCGAGCGTCTCGCGCAGCGAGGCGTCAATGGCGCCGAGGCTGGTGCGCGTGGAGGTCCACGGCGAACCCTGGGAGAACATCCACCAGCGCAGTGGATCGGCGCCGCGAGTGTTCAAGACCTCCCACGGATCGATGACGTTGCCGACGGACTTACTCATTTTCTTGCCGTTCTCGTCGACGATGTGACCGAGGCACAACACGTGCTCGAACGGCTTGGCGCCAAAGACCAGGGTGTTGACCGCGAGCAGGGTGTAGAACCAGCCGCGCGTCTGATCGATCGCCTCGACGATGAGCTGCGCCGGGAACTGCATCGCCTCGGCGCTGCCCTCGACGTGGGGATAGCCGACCTGGGCCGCGGGCATCGACCCGGCGTCGAACCAGGCGTCGATGACCGGCTCGACACGGCGGGCCTCTTTCGCGCACGTTCGACACGGCACGAGCACCTCGTCGATCGCCGGACGGTGCGGGTCGAGGTCGCCGAGGTCGCGTCCGGCGAGCGCCGAGAGCTCCGCGAGCGAGCCGACGCACGTGAAATGGTCGTCGGGGCAACGCCAGATCGGCAACGGCGTTCCCCAGAAGCGGTCGCGCGACAGCGCCCAATCGACATTGTTGTCCAGCCAGTTGCCGAAGCGGCCGTCGCGAATGTGCTCCGGATGCCAATCGATGGTCGAGTTCTCGGCAAGCATCTTCTCGCGAAACTTGCTCGTCGCGACGTACCAGCTGGGTTTGCCCCAGTAGATAAGGACCGTCCCGCAACGCCAGCAGTGCGGCAACGAGTGGTTGTAGTCGAGTCGTCGTATCAACGTGCCGCGTCGCTCGAGTTCGTCGTTGATGACGGGATTCGCTTCGCGTACGTCGTATCCCTCGAGCCATTTGATCTCGGCCGTGAACTTGCCGTCCGGTCCCACCGGGTTGAGGGTCGGCAGACCGTGTTCGCGCGCGACCTGACGGTCGATTTCGCCAAAGGCCGGTGCCTGATGGACGAGACCGGTACCTTCCTCGATCGTCACGTAGTCCGCGAGCACGACGTAACAGGCGTCGACGTCCTCGGGCAACGTCGCGTCCGTGAAGGGACGTTCGTAGTGCACGCCCGCCAGGGCGCTACCGGGGAACGTCGCGCTCGGCGTGACGCCGGCGCCGAAGACCGACTCGACCAGTTCGGCCGCGACGACGACACCGTCGACGAGCGCGTAGGTGATCTCGGGATTGACGGCGACCGCCACGTTCGAGAGCAGCGTCCAAGGCGTCGTCGTCCACACGGCGAGGTGCGTCGCGCCGGCCAGATCGTGCTCGTTCGCGTCGGTGATCACGAGACGGACGTACGCGCTCTCGTCCACTTCGTCGGTGTAGACCTCGGGCTGACCTAACTCGTGGCTGGAGAGGGCCGTACCGCAGCGCGGGCAGTAGGGAATGACCTTGAGGTCCTCATACAACAGACCGTGTTCGAAGAGCTGTTGGAGGTGCCACCACACCGATTCGACGTAGGCCGGATGGAACGTGTAGTACGCGTGCTCCATGTCGGTCCAGTACCCGATGCGCTCGGTGAGCCGCTCGAATTCGCCGACGAAGGTGAGGACCGATTCGCGGCACAGCCGCGTGAACTCTTCGACGCCGACCTGCTCGACGATCGCCTTCTTGCCCGAGATGCCCAGTTGCTTCTCCACCTGGACCTCGACGGGCAGTCCGTGGGTGTCCCAACCGGCGCGACGAGCGACGTAGCGGCCCTGCATTGTTTGGTAGCGGCAGAAGAGGTCCTTGTAGACCCGGGCCCACACGTGATGAAGTCCGGGCTTGCCATTGGCCGTGGGCGGACCCTCGTAGAAGACCCACGGCTCGGCGCCTTCGCGGTGCTTCATGGACCTCGTGAAGACGTCATTCGTCCGCCAGCGGGCCAATTCGGCTTCTTCGAGAGCCACAAAATCAAGTTCGGCGCTGACGGGGCGAAACACGAGTCTCCTTCAATGTGTCACCACATCGTACTTAACCGCGAAAGCGCTTTGAACCGACCTCTACGATGTCCACGTGATTCCCATCACCGTCGAAGCCGAATCCGTTGACACGAACGGCGCACTCGCCATCGTGCACGCGGCGAGCGACGAACTCTTACAGCGCTACGGCGGTGACGGCGATAACAAGCACCTCAACGTTGACGAGTTGCGCCCACCGCTCGGGCTCTTCATCGTCGCGCGACACGGCCGTCACCTCGTGGGTGGCGTCGGACTTCGCTCGATCGCCGACCCCGCTCTCCACTTCGCGGAGGTCAAGCGCCTCTGGGTGCGACCGGACCTACGACGTGAGGGCATCGGTCTCGCGCTCATGAAAGAGATCGAGTCGCGCGCGAAGGCACTCGGGTACGTGACACTCTTCCTCGAAACCGGGCCAGCCCAGCCCGAGGCCCTCGCGCTCTATCAGTTGAACGGTTGGATGGGGATCGAGAACTACCCGCCCGGCGCCTTCAGCCATCCGATTGCTCACCGATTCAAAAAGGATCTCTAGGCGAACTGTGCGTCGAGCCAGTCCGGCGACAACGCATCGAGCGTGTCGAGAACGAGATCGGCCAGAAGGAATTCGACGTCGGCCCGGTCCTCGGGCGTCGGCACGGCGACGACACTCATGCTCGCCGCTCGCGCGGCGATGACACCCGCGCCGGAGTCTTCGAAGACCAGACAGCGCGTCGGTTCGATCCCGAGTGAGGCGGCGGCACTGAGGAACACGCCAGGGTGTGGTTTGCCGTAGGGCTCAAACTCCGCTGAATGAACGGACGCGAAGCGATCCGAGAGATCGAAGTGCGCGAGGCAGCGCTTGATCAACGCCAACGGCGTGGAACTGGCGAGCGCGACCGGACCACGTTCGCTCGTGAGATCGAGTGCCCGAATCGCACCGGGCAGGAGGCGTCCTTCCGATTCGACCAGCGATCCGACTCGCTCGAGCAGCATGTCGACGACCGCGTCACCACTCGGTGTTCTCCAGGGATAGCGCGCGAACCAGTAGTCCACGACTTCGTTCACGAACACGCCCTTCGTGGACCGGCCCGAACTCTCGTACAGCGGAACACCAAGGGAGCCGAATATTTCGACTTCGGCCTTGTGCCACAAGATCTCTGAGTCGATCAATAATCCGTCCATGTCGAACAACGTCGCCGCGATACTCACCCGGCAACTTTGGCACACGAGCCACGTAGGGTTGAGCGTATGACCAGCGTGCGCCACTTGGAACCGGATGACGTCGCAACGCTCGTTACGCGCGTTGGCGACCGACTGGCTCTCGACGCACACACTCAACCTCTGGTGAACCCCTCGATTTCCACGCAACTCCTATCGGAGTCCCTGCGCGACGCGGCCGGCGCGACCTGGGTCGCCGAACAGGACGGTGTCATCGTGGGCCACCTCCACGGCGCGCTGCTGGAGAGCGCAACCTACGGCAACGGCGTGTGGATCGGACCGGACGGCGCCTCGTTCGACTCCACCGATATTCTGAGCGACCTCTACAGCGCGGCCGGCGCGACGTGGATCGAGCGTGGCGCCCTCGAGCACTACGTCTGGACCATTGACGACATCGCGTCGACGCAACCCTGGTACGAGATGGGTTTCGCGCGCATGCACATGCGCGGCGTCCTTCGACTCGATGACCGTGACGATCATCCGCTGCCGGAGGGCTACGCCCTACGACGTGGCGGCGTCGAGGACCTCGACATCGCGATCGCCCTGGACGATGAACTCGACGCGGTCCAACGCGTGGGACCGAGCTTCGCCATTGGACTCGACCACTCGTCGAAACGCGAGGATTTCTTGGAGACCCTCGAAGATCCCGAAGTGCACCACTACATCGTCGAGTTCGGTGGCGACGCCATCGCGCAGTGCATCACCTTTCCGCTCCCGCATCGCCGCGGTTCCTTCGAGCACACGCTGCACCTGAGCGCGGTCACGGTGAACGCGGCCCATCGACACGCCGGTGTCGGCACCGCCCTGGTCGACGCGGCGCTTCGAAAAGCGCGCGTCGCCGGCTTCGAGTTCGTGGAGACGAATTGGCGTGTGACCAATCGCCGGGCGAGGAACTACTGGCTGGATTATGGATTCGAAGCGACCTACGTGCGCCTGCACCGCACGATCGGGCTCGGTTAGCCCAGCGCGGTTTCGATTGCCCCTACGAGGACCGGGTCGTCCGGCGTCACCGTGGGCGAGAAACGCTGCACCGAGGCGTCGGGACCAATCAGGAACTTCTCGAAGTTCCATCGGACGTCACCGGTGTAGCCCTCGGCGTCGGCCGTCTGATTCAACTCGGCGTAGATCGGACTCTGGTCCTCACCGTTGACGTCGATCTTCTCGAAGAGCGGGAACGTCACGCCGTAGGTCGTTGAGCAGAACGTCTGGATCTCCTCGGCGGTGCCGGGCTCTTGTCCGGCGAACTGATTGCAGGGAAACCCGACCACGCTGAAGCCGCGCGGCTCGTAGGTCTTTTGCAACTGCTCGAGTCCTTCGTACTGCGGCGTCAAGCCGCACTTGGAAGCCACGTTGACGACGAGGACGGTCTTGCCCTCATAGGGCGCCAACGAACTCGCTTCGCCGTCCAGGGTGTGGATAGGGATGTCATAAATGGTCATTCCGCGACACTAACGGTCGGTCGTGTAACGCGGCGCGTCGTAGGCTGCACGGGTGCGCTGCGTCGTCATCCACGATGGGAACCTCGAACTCCAAGAGCGCGAGACCCCCAATCCCGGCCCCCACGACGTCGTCGTCGCGGTCCGCGGTGCCGGGATCAACGCGGCCGACCTCATGCAGCGCGACGGCCACTACCCCGCCCCCGAGGGCTGGCCCGCGGACGTGCCCGGTATGGAACTCGCCGGTGTCGTGAGTGCCGTCGGTGAACGGGTACACGAACCGCTCCTCGGGCGAAGAGTCTGCGCCATCGTTGGTGGCGGCGCCCAGGCGACCCACTGTCTCGTACCGAGTGAACATCTGCTCTTCGTCCCGGATCACGTCAGTTGGGATCAGGCGGGAGGATTTCCCGAAGCCTTCACAACCGCCCACGACGCGCTCGTGACCCAGGCTCATCTGGATGCCGGCGAACGAGTCTTGATATCCGGCTCGACCGGCGGGGTCGGCATCGCCGCGGTCCAGATCGCGCACGCGTTGGGCGCGCACGTGATTGCCGTCACGCGAACGAGCGAGCACCACGAACGACTTCGCGAGTGCGGCGCCGACGAGACCGTCACACTCGATCAAGTCGCCGAGATCGGACGCGTTGACGTCATCCTCGAGCTCGTCGGTGCTGCACACTTGGGCGTCGCTCAGGGACTGCTCAATCCCTTCGCGCGTGTCGTGGTCATTGGCATCTCGGGGGGCGGCAGCCGCGTCGACATCGATCTTCGAGCGTTCATGGGTACTCGTTCGACGCTGACCGGTTCGACCCTTCGCTCGCGGTCGCGTAAGGAAAAAGGTGAAGTCGCCGATCGAGTCAGTCAGACGCTCATCCCGAGGTGGCGTACGGGCGAGGTGCACGTGCCCGTGGCGCAGAGTTTCGCCCTGGAGGAGGTGGCCCGGGCCTACGAGTTCTTCGCGCAGCCGGGCAAGTTCGGCAAGGTCGTTTTGCAAGTCGAAGAGTAACCACCGTTAGTTTGGCACGGTGAGTACTTCGGTCCCTCGACCGCACCCGAGTCGATGTGACCCGTCTCGTGCGGACTACGACGCGATTCTCGCGGCCCACGAGGCCGCGACGATCGCCGGTGAGCCGACGTACCGCGATCCATCCTCGGGCCTCATGGTCCTCACCGCTGCCACGCACCTCGCGCGCGGAACTTGTTGTGAGAGCGGCTGTCGCCACTGTCCCTACGTCGAGGCTGGGTAGACCTCGGGCGCCGTCCCGTCGTGTTGACCGAGATGGTGCCGGTCGATATTGACGAGAAAGAAGAAGTGGAGTGCGGCCAGGAAGAGCATCAGGGCACCGAATCGGAACGCATCGTCGTAGCCGTGGACATGAGACTGCGCAGTCAAGAGCAACTTCGCGCTCTTCGTCAAGGGTGGATGAAAATGACTATTGAACGCCACCAAAAACGCGGTGCCACTCGAGACGACGATGGTGTTGGCGATCGCCGTGCCGAAGGAACCGCCGATCTGTTGAGACGTCGTCAGGACCGCGGACGCGGCGCCGGTGTCCTCGGGTCGCACGTTGAATAGCGCCGTCGAGGCGATCGACACGAAGGCGATACCCAGTCCGAGACTGGTGACGATCATGGCCGGCATCACGGCCGAGACGTACGAACTGTCGACCCTAATGAACGAGAGATAGAGCATCCCGAAGGCCGCCATCAGGTTGCCGACCGTCGCGAGTGGTCGCGGCCCGACCTTCGGGAGCCACTGACTGGTCAGCCCCGCCGCGAGGATGATGCCGATCGAGAACGGCATGAACAAGAGACCCGTCTTGACGGCCGAGTAATGCTCGACATCCTGGAAGTAGAAGGTCATGAACAAGAACATCCCGAAGAGTCCGAGCCCAACGAACAGTTGGGCGAGGAACGCGCCGGCGCGCACGCGATCGGTGATCAAGCGCAGCGGCAGTAACGGCTCCTTGATCCGACTCTCAATGACGAAGAAGACGGCGAGCAAGAGGGCACCGAGGACCAGATACGGCCACGCACTCGTCGAACTCCATCCGTCGGTCGAGGCCTGGGAGACACCGAAGACGACGCTCAACATACCGGCCGTCGCCGTCAGAGCGCCCGGGATGTCGTAGTTCGAATGGCCTTCGACTTTGGACTCGCGAACGTTCGGCACCGCGAGTGAGAACGCGATGATGGCCATGGGCGTGTTGACGAAGAGACACCAGCGCCAGGAGAAGTACTGCGTCAACAGACCCCCCGCGATCAGGCCAATCGCACCTCCGACCCCGGCGAGTGCGCCGTAGACGCCGAAGGCCTTGGCCCGTTCTTTGGAGTCGGTGAACGTCACTGAAATGAGCGACAGCGCCGCCGGCGCGAGCAAGGCCCCGAAGAGCCCCTGCAGCGCACGCGCCCCGAAGAGCCACTGTTGATTCTGGGCGAAGCCTCCGAGCAACGAGGCTCCCGCGAAGCCGAGCAGCCCGATGAGGAACGACTTCTTGCGACCCATGTAGTCGCCGATTCGTCCCCCGAGCAAGAGGAACCCACCGAAGGTCAAGGTGTAGGCGGTGATCGCCCACTGGTAATTCTTCTGCGCGATGGCCAGTCCCCCGAGCGCCTTCGGGAGCGACGCGTGCGGGAGCGCAATGTTGACGATCGAGGCGTCGAGGATCACCATCAACTGCGCGATACCGATCACGACCAGAGCAAACCAACGTCGCGGATCGGGCGTTTCGGCGTGAACGACGTGACTGACCGAAGCGTCCGACATCAATCCCCCCCGTGAAACGTTAGAAGCAAGAGTCCCTGATACGACCACAACGCCGGTCGGGCCGTCGCCGATTACAGCAGCGAGCGTAGTGGACTGAAGGCCACGCCGAGGGATTCGGCCACCGGTCCGTAGGTGACGGCACCTTCGACCACGTTGACGCCTTCGGCGAGTGCGTCGTCGGCCACCACGGCCTCGCGCCAACCGTGACGCGCGAGTTCCATCGCGTAGGGCAACGTGGCGTTGGCGAGCGCGTAGGTCGACGTGTACGGAAACGCGCCCGGCATGTTCGCGACGCAGTAGAAAATCGAGCCGTTGACCTCGAAGACCGGGTCCGAGTGCGTCGTCGGATGGGTCGCTTCGAAGCAACCACCCTGGTCGACCGAGATGTCGACCAACACCGAACCGGGTCGCATCCGCGCCACGAGTTCGTTGCTCACGAGTTTGGGCGCCTTGGCTCCGACGACCAACACGGCACCGATGACGATGTCGGCGTCGAGACAGGCGTCTTCGAGCGCGAGGGTCGAGGACGCAATCGTCTGCACCCGTCCGTCGAAATGAATGTCGACTTGACGCAGTCGCTCGAGATTGCGGTCCAGGATCTTCACGTTCGCGTGTAGCCCGGCGGCCATCGTCGCGGCCGCGAGTCCCGAGACACCGGCGCCGATCACGACGACGTTGGCCGGCGCGACACCGGGCACGCCGCTGATCAGTGTCCCGTGTCCCCCACCCGGTCGCATCAGATGATGCGCGGCCATCAGTGGCGCCATCCGGCCGGCCACCTCACTCATGGGCGTGAGCAGTGGCAGCGAATTGTCACGCAACCGCACCGTCTCGTAGGCAATGGCGACATTGTTCGCCGCGACGAGCGCGTCAGTGCATTCGCGCGAAGCGGCGAGGTGCAGGTACGTGAAGAGCACCTGATTCTTGTGCGCGGCGAGGCGATGGTATTCCGGCGCGACCGGTTCCTTCACTTTCATCAACAGATCGCTCTCGGCCCAGACGTCATCGGCCGACTCGACGATGGTCGCTCCGTTGGCGACGTAGTCGGCGTCAACGATCGAGGAGCCGACGCCGGCGCCTCGTTCGATGAGTACTCGGTGACCGGCACCGGTTAGCTCACGAGCGCCCGCGGGCGTCAGCGCCACGCGGTACTCGTCGGTCTTGATCTCTTTTGGTACGCCGATGATCATCGTTGATCACCCTTTCTGGTTTTTAGGGCCCCATCCACGGTAGCCACTGGGCGAGACCGCGTGCACCAACGAGTAGCGATGCACTTGCGCTCAGGGTGATATCGAGTCATAGGGCCACGGGCATCGACGTTCAACTGGGGACTACGGGCTGAGTCGGGGCCGCGAGTGAGTCCTCGGTGGTGGCGCGCGCGAATTGGTGGCGGTTGAGCGCGCCGTTGGCCAGCGCGACGATGAGGCCGACCAGGAAGATCAACGTGCCAAAGCACAGGACCTGCGGTGGTAGTCCGACCTTGGCCGCGCCGTAGACAAAGAGTGGGAAGGTCACCGTGGAACCAGCGATGAAACTGGTGATGACGTAGTCGTCCACCGACATCGCGAAGGCGAGGAGGAAGGCGGCGAGAAGTCCGGGCCAGATCAGCGGCAGCGTCACCTTGGTGAACGTCGTCCACGCGTTGGCGCCGAGGTCGCGCGCCGCGTCTTCGATGGCGCTGTCCATTCCCGAGAGACGTGCGCGCACCACCACCACGACGTAGGCAATGTTAAACGCAACGTGCGCAATCAATATGGTGAGCAGGCCCGTGTTCAGGTTGATCGAGAGGAAGAATGACAGTGACGCGGCGCCCACGACGATGGCCGGTGCGGCGATATCGGCGAACACGATGGCATTGATCGGGCCCCTGCCCCAGAATCGGAATCGTCCGAGCGCGAGCGCGACCGGTGTTCCCACGATCACCGAAATGAGCGACGAGAGGATCGCCACTTCCAGCGAGATCAAGAAGGCGTGCGTAAGGCCGTTCACTTGGGTGAGATTGCGGTACCAGTACGTCGTGAAGCCGTTCCACGCGAACGTGATGCGGCTGGTCGGCGCGTTGTTGAAGCTGTAGAGCATCATGACGACGATCGGTACGAAGGTGATCCCCATGACGACCCAGAAGAAGATCGCGAGCCACGGGCTGCGACGCCGGCGGCGAGGGCGAGAGGTGGTCGTCACGTCAGACCAGGTTCTCTAGGTTCTCGGTGCCGAAGATCTTGGCGTACGCGAACATGATGATTCCGAGGATCACCATCAACACGGTGGACAGAGCAGCCGCGACGTTGAACTGCTGGTTCGTCAGGTACGAGTCCTGGATCGCTTGGCCGATCGTGTAGGTGCCCACGCCGCCGAGCAGCGACGAGTTCACCGGGTCACCGACGGTCGTGATGAATACGAGAAGAACGCCGGCGAAGATTCCGGCGCGCGACAGCGGCAGCACGACACGCAAGAAGACCTGACGACCGTTGGAGTAGAGGTCGCGCGCCGCCTCAAGAATTCGACGGTCAATGCGCTCGAGGGCGACATAGATCGGCAGCACCATGAAGGGGAGGTTGTTGTAGATGTCGCCACCGATCACGGCGTTCGACGTGCCCAGAATGTGGAAGTTCGATGAGACGAGATGCAATTTATGCAACGTCGTAATGACGAAGCCTTGCTGGGCCAGGACGAAGGACCACATGTCGGTGCGAATGACGAACGACACGAAGAACGACAGCAGCACGAGCAAGATGAGTGGACTCTTCCAGCGCACGCTCACGCGAAAGGCGATGAAGTACGCCATCGGATAGGCGATGAGAATGCTCAAAATCGTGGTCGCGACGCCGTAATAGAGCGAGCGGATGAAGAATGTCGTGTACGGAATATCCGAGTGCACGAAGAGTTGCGAATAGATGTGCCAGTTCCACGTCAACGTGTAACCACTCACCGGGTTGCCGGTCTCCAATGAGACGATCAACCCCGACGCCAGGGGAATGAGGAAGAAGAGCAACATCCATCCCCCGCCGACCAGGCTCAACCAATACGGCGGGCTGTGGCGGCGCAGCCAACTTGGTTGGCGATACGCCGGACGCGCCGCGTCGATCAAGTCAGTGCTCACGACTCAATGATTGGGTTGTAGACGTCATTCCACGCCTGATAGTCGTTGTAGTCGCGATAGATGTAGTAGCCGTGGGAAAGTTTGTCGGCCGCGGCGGACGGGAAGACCAAGGGGCTGTTGGCGACGGTCTTGTCCTTGATGACGTCGAGTATGTAATCCTGGGCCGCCGGCACCGGACACACGTAACTGACCCAGTCCTCGACGATCCCGGCGATCTTGGGCGTGTAATAAAAGTTCATCCACGCCAGGGCGCTCAGCGCGTTCTGGGACTGGCGAGGAATGACCATGTTGTCGTGCCAGACGATCTGCCCCTCCTTGGGCGTCACGTACTTGAGGTGCGGGTAGCCCGAGAGGTTGGCCTGGAAGATGTCGCCGGAGTAAGCCTGACTGATCCAGGTGTCGCCATTTTCTAAGTGCGAGATGTAACTCTGGTCGTAGTAGCCGGCCACGAGCGGTCGCTGCTTCTCGAGCCACCTGGTCGACTCCTTCCAGTCGGCCATGGTGGAACCGACCGGATTGACGCCCATACGCAACAGTGCCGCGCTTCCGAGCTCGACATTGTCGTTCATCATTCCCACGTGACCACTGAAGGCCGGGTCGGCGAGGTCGTTGAAACTTGTGATCTCGCGCTTGATCATCTTCGTGTTGTAGGCGATGCCCGTGAAGCCGGTCTGCCAGGTCACCGAGTGCTTGTTGCCGGGGTCGTAGCTCGGGTTCTTCACCAGGGGACTGGCGTACTTGAAGAAGTTCGGCAATCGCGAAAGATCGAGCTCGTTTAAGAAGCCGTTGTTGACGAGCTGGGTGAAGTACCACCCGTTCGTGATGACCATGAGGTCATAACCCGTCACCTCTTGGGCGGCCAACTCCGGTTCGACCGTCGCGTAGAAGGAGTCGTCACCCTGGATGACCGGATCGTAGGCCACCTTGATGCCCGTGGCCTTGGTAAAGAGTTCCAACGAGACCGTCTTGCCGTGCTCGGAATCGATGTAGAGCGGCCAATTGGCGAAGTTGAGTTGCTTAGTCGGCATCTGTTCCTTCCAGAACGTCGCCCAATCGACGGCGGCGCCTCGTCGCTCCGCCGAACCGGCAATACCGCAACTGGCGAGCAAGGCCGCCATGCTGATGAGTCCGGCGCCCTTGCCGGCGACGCCCAGCGCGTCACGACGAGACATCCGGCGTTGGGTGAGACCACGCCACAGCGCGGGGTCGAAAACCGGTCCGCCGCGCTTGGGGTGCGATTCGTCACTCATGTTTCGCCTTCGGAATTCGCCATTGTGATGGGCGCGGCGACGGCATTCGGTGACGACGGCAGCGCGAAGCCGTGGTCCTTCTCCCACGTCACGATGACGTGGTCACCCGGCACGAATCGGTCCTCTTCGCTGATGTTCTGAGCGAGGATGTGCAGCGGCCCACCCCAGGAGGTGACGAGTTCGTACTCCGAGGTCGCGCCGAGATAGATCGTCGTGGTGACCGTGGCCGTCAGCGTGTTAGTCGCCGGACCGGGCACCTCCGAAGCACCTTCTCGTCGCAGCAACATCTTCTCGGGACGTACACCGACTTGGGCAATCTGATCCAACTTGCTAGCCATCGAACCCGGTCGCGCGCCCACCGAGGAACCGTCGGGCAACCGCAGCGTCCCGTGATCCAACGTCACCGCCAGGAGATTGCACGCGCCCAAGAATTCCGCCACGAACTGCGTCGCCGGTTCGTCGTAGACGCGCTGGGGGGCGCCGAGGTCCTCGTACTTGCCTCCGTGCATGACCGCAATTCGGTCACCCAGAGCCATCGCCTCGTCCTGGTCGTGCGTCACGTAAAGAAAGGTGATGCCCACCTCGCGTTGAATGCGCTTGAGCTCGAGCTGCATGGTCTTACGGATCTTCGCGTCGAGCGCTCCCATCGGCTCGTCGAGTAACAGGACCTTCGGTTGATTCACCAACGCACGCGCCAAGGCCACGCGCTGTTGCTGGCCGCCTGACAATTGCGTCGCCGGTCGTGGTCCGAAGCCCCCGAGACCGAGGATCTCCAAGTGCTCCTCCACGAGACGCTTGATGTCGTCTTTGTCCTTGCCTTTGCGACGCAGTCCGAAGGCCACGTTGTCAAAGACACTCAGGTGGGGAAAGAGGGCGTAGGACTGGAACACGGTGTTGACGTCGCGGCGATACGGCGGCGTCCAGGTGATGTCCTCACCGCCCAAAAAGATCTTGCCGCTCGAGGGCTGCTCGAATCCACCGACCATGCGCAGGGTCGTGGTCTTACCGCAACCTGACGGGCCGAGGAGGGCGAAGAACTCACCGGCCGCGAGTTCGAGCGTGAGGTCATCGACCGCCACCATGCCCTTGAACTCCTTGGTGACATTCTCCAAACGGACCGCGGGGGGCGCCTTCTTCGTGCCCTCGGTCGATACCGCTGCGTCATTCGTCGTCGTCACCGATCGATCCTTCCCCCGATACTGCCTCGAACCCTATCGGCACCCCCACGTGATATCTCGTCAAGTGATGGTGTCCTCATTCGGCGTTGCACTCGCCTCGCGTCGAATGACGTGACGACGACGTCAACCGAACCTCACGACTCGATGTTGTGCATCACGTGCTTGACGCGCGTGTAATCCTCGAAGCCGTACATCGAGAGGTCCTTGCCGTAGCCGGACCTCTTGAATCCCCCGTGGGGCATCTCGGCGACGAGCGGGATATGTGTGTTCACCCACACGCACCCGAAGTCGAGGTCCCTCGTGAAGCGCATGGCGCGCCCGTGGTCGCTGGTCCACACCGATGACGCCAGTCCGTAATCGACGCCGTTGGCCCACGCGAGCGCCTCGGCTTCGTCGCTGAATTTCTGCACGGTAATCACCGGCCCGAAGATCTCACTCTGGATCATCTCGTCGTCTTGGCGCAGATCGGCGACCACGGTGGGCTCGATGAAGTAGCCGACCTCGCCGACTTGGTGTCCGCCGGCCGCCACGGACGCGTGACCGGGGGCGCGACCGAGAAATCCGGTCACACGCTGGAATTGATTGACGTTGTTGACCGGACCGAAGAGCGCGTCATCATTGTCGGGCTGTCCGATGACGGTATTCCTCGCCTGTTCGGCGAGGGCGTCCACGAAGTCGCCGTAAACCTTGGGTCCCACGAGCACCCGGGTCGCCGCGGTGCAGTCCTGGCCGGCGTTGAAGTAACCGGCGACCGCAATGTTCTCGGCCGCCGAGGCGATGTCGACGTCGTCGAAGATGATAACTGGTGCCTTGCCGCCCAACTCGAGGTGGACCCTCTTCAAGGTCTGGGACGCGCTCGAGGCGACTTCCATGCCCGCGCGCACCGAGCCGGTCACCGACACCATCGCCGGTATCGGGTGTTCGACCAGCGCGCGTCCAGTGTCGCGGTCTCCGCACACGACGTTAAAGACTCCGGGGGGCAGGACCTCGGCCATGAGTTGGGCCATCAATACCGTTGAGGCCGGCGTCGAATCGCCCGGCTTGAGGACCATCGTGTTGCCGGCCGCGATCGCCGGCGCCCACTTCCACACCGCCATCATCATCGGGTAGTTCCATGGTGTGACCGCGCCGCATACGCCGACGGGTTCGCGTCGGACGTAGCTGGTCATGCCCTCCATGTACTCCGCGGCACCGCGACCCTCCAAGAGGCGCGCCGCGCCGGCGAAGAAACGAATTTGATCGAGCATCGGCGGGATCTCTTCGCTCATCGTGAGCGCGATGATCTTCCCGCAGTTCTCGGCTTCGACCGCGACCAGTTCTTCGGCGTGCGCTTCGAGGATGTCGGCGATCTGTTGGAGGGCCCGACTGCGCTGTGACGGCGTTGTGCGCTTCCAACTTTGGAAGGCGGCGTTCGCGACCTGCAGGGCGGCGTCGACGTCGGCCGCGTTGGAGACCGGCATCTCGGCGAAGGGTTCGCCGGTCGCGGGATTGATCAGTTCGACGTACTTTTTGCTCATCGGAGCAACGGATTCGCCCCCGACAAAGTTGTCCAAACGACGCATGATTCCCTCCCGGTCACGGGCCGTCTGATGGCGCAGCCCTGAGCCACTCTGCCAGAGATTGCCTGGGCGCCGCAACAGAAACCGAAGATATGAGGCCTTGGAAGTGAAATCTACGACTCTTTTCGTCGCTGGAACCCCCTATACTGTCTCTATCCGCAGCATGGGGGCCTTCGGGTTACTGCGCTCGGGGGTGACCAATGCCAGCGACCAAACCACTTCGAGAGACCAAGAAGAGCGCAGAACGCTCGACCTCGGAACTGATCTCGTCCGCGCCGAACGCACTCGACTCGATTGATCGACAGATCATCAGCCACCTGCAGCGTGACGGTCGTCGCGCCTACGGCGCCATCGCAAACGAAGTCGGACTCTCCGAAGCGGGCGTGCGACGTCGCGTGCAGCGCCTCAAGGATTCCGGCGTCATGCAGATCGTCGCGATTACCGATCCGCTGCAACTCGGTTATGGCCGCGAAGCGCTCATCGGGATCCGCGTCCACGGTGACGTTCGACTGGTCGCTGACAAGATCGCCTCGATTGACGAAGCCAACTACGTCGTCATGACCGCCGGCAGCTTCGACATCATCGCCGAAGTCATCGCCGTCGATGACGACGCACTCGTCCACCTCTTGAATGACTCGATTCGGAGCATTCCCGGTGTGACCGAGGTTGAAACATTTCTGTATTTGAAACTTTCAAAGCAGACATACGTATGGGGGACCAAGTGACGCTGAACACAATTAGCGACGGAATCAATTTCACGGACGAGCAACACGCGAGTCATAAGTACTCCGAGCGCGCGCGGCGCCACCTCTGGCTCCAGATGTCGCGCATGGGCGCCTACGACGAACTGAACGAGGTGCCGATCATGGTGCGCGGCGAAGGCACGCGCGTCTACGACGCCAACGGCAAGGAGTACTTCGACGGCCTCTCCGGTCTCTTCACGAACATGCTCGGTCACGGTCGCGCCGACATCGCGGCGGCGGCGGCCGAACAGATGACGACGATGGCCTTCTTCCCCCTGTGGACCTACGCTCACCCCAAGGCCATCGAGCTCGCCGAGAAGATCGCGAGCCTCGCCCCCGGTGACCTCAACCGCGTGTTCTTCACCTCCGGTGGCGCCGAAGCAAATGAGAGCGCCTGGAAGCTCGCGCGTCAGTACCACAAGATGCGCGGCGACACCGATCGCTACAAGGTCATCAGCCGCGACGTCGCCTATCACGGCACCACACTGGGCGCGCTGACGATCACGTCGCTCGAGGGATACCGGCAGCCGTTCGAGCCGCTCGTTCCGGGTGCCGTGAAGGTCCCCGCGGTCAACTTCTATCGCGCCGAGCAGTACGGCGACGACTTCGAGGCCTTCGGCCTCTGGCAGGCCCACCAAATCGAAGAGGCGATCTTGCGCGAAGGTCCCGAGACCGTCGCGGCGGTCTTCTTGGAGCCGGTGCAGAATGCCGGTGGTTGCTTCACTCCCCCGCCGAACTACTGGCAGTCAGTGCGCGAGATCTGTGATCGCTACGGTGTCATCCTCGTGTCGGACGACGTCATTTGTGCCTTCGGTCGACTCGGCACCTGGTTCGGTGGTCAGAAGTACGACTACGTGCCCGACATCATCACGTGCGCGAAGGGCATCACGGCCGGCTACGCCCCGCTCGGCGCGATGATCGTCTCGGACCGCTTGGCCGAGCCCTTCCAGCACGGCGACGCCTCGTTCGTTCACGGATTCACTTGGTCCGGTCACCCGGTCTCGTGCGCCGTGGCGCTGAAGAGCATCGAGATTATGGAGAACGAGAAGGTGCTCGAGAACGTGCTGGACAACGAGGACTACTTCCGCCAGAGCCTCTTGAACCTGAAGGACATCCCGATCGTCGGCGACGTTCGCGGCACCGGCTACTTCTGGGGCGTCGAACTGGTGAAGAACCAGGTGACCAAAGAGACCTGGGCCGGCGAAGACGCCGAACGACTCCTGCGCGGGTACGTGTCGCCCGAGATGTTCCGACGCGGTCTCATCTGTCGCTCGGACGACCGGGGTGACCCCGTCGTCCAGCTCGCGCCGCCATTGATCTCCACGCGAGCCGACATCGACTTCATGGTCGGCACGATGCGCGAGGTTTTCACCGGAGCCGTCAAGTTCATCTGATCGTGGCGCCATCGCAGTCGCTGTGGTGGTCATCGCTGGAACACGCCGTCACGCCACGAGCAGCCCTAGGGCAACACCTCGACGTTGACGTGGCGATTGTCGGCGGCGGCTTCACCGGACTTTGGACCGCGCGCGAACTCCTTCGTCGCGACCCGACGCTGCGCGTCGCGGTGCTCGAGAAAGAGGTCTGCGGATTCGGCGCGTCGGGGCGCAATGGCGGTTGGGCTTCGGGACTCTTTCCCATGAGTAACGCCAGCGTCATCCGGCGTTACGGCCGCGAGTCCTTCGAACACCAGCGCCACGTGCTCCAGGACGCCGTCGTCGAGTTGGGTTCATCGACGCGCGACGACGGAATCGACGCTCGTTACGAACACGGCGGCACGATGACGTTCGCGCGCAGTGAACTACAGGTCACGCGACTCCACGAGGAGATCGCGTCGGCTCGCGACATTGGGATCGGTCCTGATGACCTGAGCTGGGTCGACGAGACGGACCTCGACGGGCACGGTCGTGTTGCGGGCGCTCGTGGAGCGATGTTCTCACCGCACTGTGCCCGCATCGATCCCGCCCGACTCGTCCGCGGCCTCAGTGACGTCGTCGCGCGACTCGGCGCGATGATCTTCGAGAACACCGCAGTCACGCGAATCATCCCGCGGCGAGGTGATCGCCGCGCGGAGGTGGTCACGGTCGGGGCCAACGTGCACGCTGACTTCGTCGTACGAGCGACCGAGGGATTCACGCCGAACCTGCCCCACGAACGTCGCACCGTCGTACCGCTCTACTCCTTGATGATCGCGACCGAGCCGCTCGCCCGGGACTTTTGGAACGACGTCGGCTTCGCACACCATGAAACGTTCGCCGACGACCGGCACATGATCATCTACGGTCAACGCACGAATGACGATCGAATCGCCTTCGGTGGTCGCGGCGCGCCGTACCACTTCGGATCGTCGGTCGAGAGTCGATTCGACACGGATCCAAAGGTCTTCGAGAAGCTCGAAGCCACGTTGCGAGAGCTCTTCCCGACGTTGGAAGGTTCGATCACGCACGCCTGGGGCGGACCGCTGGCGATGCCCCGGGACCACTCACCGTTCGTGCGCGTCGACTTCGACACCGGATTGGCGTCGGCCGGGGGCTACACCGGTGACGGCGTCGTGCTCAGCCACGTGGCCGCGACGGCGCTCGCCGATCTGATCACGCGACCCCAGACCGAGACGGACTTCACGCGCCTGCCCTTCGTGCAGCGAACGCTTCGGCGCTGGGAGTTCGAGCCGTTTCGTTGGATCGGCATCAACGCGGGACTCGGACTCGCCAACTGGGCCGATCGCGTCGAAGCGAAGCGCGCCCGGCTAAGCCGCGCGAGTCGATGGCTCGAACGCCTCTACGACTGAAGCGACTAGCGCAGGATATTGACCGCGCGCGCCGCGACCACGGCGATCGTGACCAACGACACGATCGATTCGGTCGTGAAGAGCGCTTTCATGCGAAAGGTCAGCGGCATCGCGTCAGCGGGCGCGAAGCTCGTGCCGTTGGCGAATGACGTATAGAGGTAGTCGGTGAAACTGGGTCGCCAGTGTTCTGGTGCCAAGCTGGGATTCTCCATTTGGGGGAACTGCAGATCGACCAGGAGTTTCTCGCCCGACGCCCGGCGATGGGGACCCCCGCGATCGACCTCCCAGAACCAGAGGCCGTACACGATGACGTTCGTCAACCACACCGCGACGGCCGAGTAGATCAACCGTCGACCTTGAGAAACTTGGCTTACCAAGAGGTGGTGTACGAGCAGCACCATCGAAGCGACGTTGGCGAGGGTGACCAACGCAACGAGGCCGAGGGTGGCGTGGCGAATCCACGCGCTCTCGTCGGGATGTCGATGTCTCCGTGCCGATAAGGGCGCCAGCGGCAGCGCGACGAGGACCGGCAAGAGCCAGTGGGGACCGACCACGAGTCGATCGGGCAGGAGTACGTAGAGCGCGACGCACGCGACAAGAGCGAGTGACGCGGGCCAGCGAGGCTCGGGGCTGACGCTGTTCACGGGGCTCAACTCACCTGCGAGGTGCCCTCGACCAACGAAGCCAGGTTCTCGGGCAGCAACAGGGTGGCGATCGACGTCGTCGAGAACAGTTGGCGTAGCGAAGTGACCTTGAGGGGATTGACTTCGCGGGGTGACGGTGCGCTGATCTCGGTGCGCTTGTTGTAGGAGAGGACCTGCACGTTGATCCTGCTCATGTCGTGCTTCGAACGCGACGTCATCGTCGCCCCCGTGACTTCGCCGCTCGCGCCCGTCGTCACCGTGATGTGGAGCGAGCCGAGGACCGTCTGCTTGGGCGTGCCGAGCACATTGGTGAGCGCGACGTCGTTGCTCGCGAAGCTATAGGTCGTTGAATATCCGCTCTTCGTGACCGACTCGTGTTTGAAGCCCTTGATGAGATTCAGGTCCGATGCTGGCTGCGTCAACTCGAGCGCAATACCGAAGAACGACGGCGGGTGCTCGTCAATCTCGAGCCACTTCCCCGACGAGATATCGGCCGCCTCGGCGTAGACGTGGTCACCGACCATCCGCAGTTCGACCGACGTCTGGGAGAACAGCAGCGGAAACTGCACGATGGCCTCGGCGCTCGACGTATCGAAGTTGACATTGATCGTGGCCGAGACGGTGTAGGACTGACCGTTCGACACGGTCACGAGCAGGCTGGTCGATCGCGGTGGGATCCCGTTCAAGACCAGGACGTCCTTCCCGATTCCCGAGGGATTCGGGTCGGTGGCGGCGAAGACGACTCCCATGAGGGTGAGAGAGAGGGCTACGACGGCGAGCGCAATCCCGTACGATTTCTTGAACGCCGCCATTGGAACACCCTACCGTTCGAGGTTTTCGGCTCTTATCCGGTCGGTTAGGCCAGTGGCTCTTGCAAGATTTCCAGCAGCAGTTCGAGGGATATGTTGCGACCACTCGCGATGAATCCGATGCGCGAGGTCGTGTCATCCACGAGGTCGTTCGTAATCGCGGCGTAGGACGCCGAGGCCGATCCCTCGATCACGATGCCGTTGTTCTCGGCCGCTTCGCGCACGGCTCTTCGAATGTCGATCTCCGGCACCAGTACGAGCGGGATGTCGTGCGACGCGATCAGATCGTTGGTGACGGACCCGTCGTCGCCACCACCCGCGAGACCGTCGGCGATGGTCGGACGGTGCACCACTTCGGCCATCGTCGCACCGCGCAGCACGTGATACAGCGCCGCGCTCTCGTTCGGTTGGACGCCGGTCACGCGAATGTCGGAGCGAGCGTGCGCGTCTCGTGAGATGAGCGCACCGGACAACAGTCCGCCGCCGCCGACCGAGATCACGAGGTGTTCGATTTCGGGCGCCTGAAGCAGGATCTCATCGAACGCGGTTGACTGTCCGGCGATGACGTCAGAGTTGTTGAACGGCGAGATGAAACGAATCGAGCGCTCGTCGGCCAGCGTCATCGCGTGAGCTTGCGCTTCATCGAATGATGATCCGAACTGAATCAACTCGATCATGTAGTTGCCGAGCTTCTTCACTTTGGCGACGGACGCATTCTTGGGGACTACGACGGTGGCGGGAACGCCGAGTACCGAAGAGGCGTAGGCGATGCCCAGTCCGTGATTACCGGCCGACGCAGTGATAACGGCGCCGTTGGGGTCGTCTCGACGAGAAGCGTCGACGGCGGCCAGCGCGCCGCGCACCTTGAAGGAGCCGGTCGGTTGAAAGCTCTCCATCTTCACGAATACCGGTCGACCGCGAAGCGAAAGCGTGATCGTCGGCGTGGGAACGAGGTGATCGGCAATGACGCGACGGGCCGCTTCGATTTGCTCGACGCTCGGGGGCAAGACCTGGCGAATCATCGTTGACAGCCTACAGTGCTCGATTTCTCGCTTTCCGACCTTCAAGTAAGGTCAACGCGTGCACACGATTCTGAGTGTCATCGTCGTGGCCGTCCTCGCGTTCCTCGGGACGATGTTCGACAATTTCTTCGCCTTCGCTGCGCAGTTGATCGTCACCGACGAAAAGCGTGTCCGTCGGGTCAACTACGCCCAGGCGCTCGGTGTCATCACGCTCCTCGTTCTCGCCGGGGGGATCGGATCACTGCTCACGCCGATACCGCTGCCGTGGGTCGGCCTGCTGTGTCTAGCGCCGTGGGCCCTGGCGTGGCACGCGTGGCGTCACCGTACGAAGGAACCGAGTCAGGTCTATCGACGGGGCGCATTGACCACCTTTGCGATGACCCTGGCCCTGGGTGGCGACAATCTCGCCGTGTGGATCCCCTTGCTGCGCGCTGACGGGCTCGCTCACGCGGTCGTAACCGTCGTCGTCTTCGCGTTAATGGAACTCCTCTTTCTCGTCACGGCGCGAGGAATCACCGGACATCCCCGTGTCGTCGCGTGGGGTACGAAGCACGCGCCGTCATTTCTGCCGTGGCTGTACTTCGGGCTCGGGGTTTTGATATTGATCGAATGTGGTTCGCTCTAGTTGAAGTCTCAGCGCCGGCCGCGCTGTGCATAATTCACTTCGTTCCAAACACCACATGAGTAGCGTGAGACGGTGGTCACGAGCACTCCTCAACAGACGCTGCGACGCCTCACGGTCATCGTGGCGATCCAGTGGATGGGCGCGACGCTGGGGCTCCCGCTGCTCCCGCTCTTCCTCGAACACCGCGGCGGCGTACCGACCGTCATCGGGTTCATCATGGCGTCGTTCTTTGTCGCCGGCGTCGTCACCCAGTTTTTCTTGGGTCGCCTGGCTGACCGATTCGGACGACGACCGATACTAATTTACAGCCTCATCGCCTACGGCATCGCGAGCACCGCGTACCTCTTGCCGGTGTCGGCACCGTGGTTCGCTCTCGCGCGCGCGGTCCAGGGCGCGTCGGCCGGCGCCATCGAAGTGGCGTCGATGTCCGCCGTCGCGGCGCTCTTTACCGAGAGCGAACGAGGTCGCGCCATATCGCGCATCATCGCCGCCCAGTTACTCGGTCTCGCTCTCGGTCCGATCGCCGGTGTCGTGGTGTCGGTGAACAGCCTCGGCTGGGCCTTCTTTGCGGCCGGGATGATCAGTTTCGTCGCCGCGGTCGTCGCGTACCGCACGAACCTCGGTGACCGGGCCTTCGATCCGACGCCGCTGCCGAGACTGCAGTGGAGCCCACAACTAACCGGCGCCCTGGTCGCCGCCAGCGCCGGTGGCCTCGTCATCGGTGTCTACGAAGCCTGCTGGAGTCTCTTGATGCACGCCCATCACGCCTCGACACTGCAGATCCGATTGAGCTGGACGATCTTCTGTCTCCCCTTCGTAGCGTTGAGCGGTTTCGGTGGGTGGTTGGCCGATCACGCCAATCGCCGCTACATCGCGTTCGGGGGGCTGCTCAACGGCGCGGTCTTTCTCTCGATCTATCCGCACATCCACAACAACGACCTGATCTTGTTCATGGGGTCGCTCGAATCGATTGGCGCGGCGTTGTCGGCCCCGTCAATCTCGTCGTTGATGAGCCAGGGCGCGGTCCATCGAGAACTCAGTCGTCGCCAGGGCCTCTACGCGACGTCCAACACGGCGGCGCTCGCCGTCGCCGCTGGCGTCTCGGGATTCCTCTTCACCATCAACTCGGCGCTCCCCTTCACGTTGCTCGCCATTATCTCTATGCTGCTCACGCTGACGACGCTGTGGTGGTGGCGCAACGTGACGGGCAACATCACCGAGACGACCTAAACGCACGAAGAAGGGGCGGCTCTCGCCGCCCCTTCTTCGTGCGTTACTGCGAGATAAGAGCTACTAGCTCTTCCAGATCTGGTCCCAGCGGGCCGAGTCGCCGTCCGGGCTGAGGCAACGAGTCGTACCGTCACCGGCCGTACCCGACACCCAGTTCTGCACGTCGGAACGCGCCGCCCAGGCGTTGACCAGGGCGTCGAGCATGATGTAGGGCATATCGATGGCGAAGCGACGGTTCACCGCTTGCCACGCCGCCTTCTGCGCCGCTGAACCGACGCGCGACGCAAGCGCCGTCAGCAACGCCGTCTCGACGACGGGGTCAGCCTGGTGCGCGAAGTTCACCGCACCGGCGATCTGCGTACCGGCCGGAAGCCCCGACATACCCAAGCCGCCCGCGGTCGGCGAGGTCGTCGCCGGCTGTGAGTCGAACCACACGTAGTTGAGCGACTGGTCGACGCCACCGAACTGGTTCCACCCCGCGCAGTCGTACTCGCCGTAGATCACGTTGTTAATGAGCGTGCTCTGAACGAGTGAACGGGGAGTGATCGTCACGCCGATCTTCGAAAACTCCTGTTGGAAGAAGTCGAAGGCCTTGGTCGCGGTCGCACTGCCGGCCACGATGTCCATGACGAAGGCGACTTGGGCGACGTTGTTCTTCGACTTGTAGGCGTCGACGAGAGCTTTCGCCTTCGTGGGGTTGTAGGCCGGGTAACCGGGGTTCTTATAGAACGGTGAGGTCTTACGGAATATGCCGTCCGCCACCTCACCCACGCTGTTGTCGATGACCCGGAAGTACGTACTGCGATTGACCGCCATGGCCAGTGCCGTACGAATGCTCTGGTCGTTCACTACCGGCTTCATCGTCGTGTCCCACTGCAGTGACGACGGGTTGACGGCGCCCATGGTGCCGACCCAGTCAGCCTCTTGGACGGCCAACGGCGGTGCCTGGCCCTTCAAGATGTACTGGAGCGAACCGGGTACCTGCGGCGCGAACTCGCCGGCCCAGGCGAAGTACTGGTTCATCGTTCCGGTCGTGTTCATGATCAAGAAGTTGAGGCCCGGGTCGCGCGGCTGATTGATGTCGGTGATGTAGCTCACGCCCTTCATATGCTTGAGGGCGTCGATCTGCGGGCCGCTCTGTTGAAGGATCATGTCCACGTTGCCGGCCTGGAGCGCCTCGTTGCGGGCTTCGGGGTCGACGATCGTCTTGAAGTGAATGTTGCTCAAGTACGGCAATTGACGAGAGTGCGCGTCCGACCTCCAGTAGCTGCCGTTCCTGGTCAACTGGGACTCGACGTTCACCTGCCAGGACTTCACCACGAACGGGCCCGTACCGATCGGATTGCCGGTGTAGGTCGGCACGAACGAGCTTGGATGCGCCATGTAGGCGATCTGCTGCTCGGCCAAGGAGATCGGGAACGCCGAAAACGGAATCACCATGTTGTAAGCAACGGTGTAATCGTCGACTTTCGTCACTGACGTGATGATTGGCTTGATCGCCAGTCCGACCGTGGGGTCGGCGTTGGCGGCCACCCAGTTGGCCACACAAATGTCGGCGTCGAATGCATCGCCGTTGGTGAAGTTGACGCCCTGGCGAAGGGCGATGGTCCAGACCGTGTAATTGGCGTTCGGGGTCGCCGAGAGGGCCAGCATCGGCAGGGCGACTTTGCCGTTCGCCGACATCACGAACAGTGGGTCGTAGAGCGCGTTAGCGACGCAGAAACCTGAGGCGTCCATCTTTCCTTGTGAGCCGTTAAAAATATGGTAGTTCGGAACGTCGGAAAGAGTCCCGACGGTCAGCGTCCCACCACGCTTCGGCTTCCCCGTGTTCACGCCAATGGCTGCAGCGCTGGCCGACGTCGCGAGGAGATCGTCAACGACCGATCCGGCCAACGCGACACCACCAATTGTGGCAGCTGAGTGAGTAAGGAACGATCGACGATCGAACGTGGATGACATCTTTGTCCTGCTTTCCCCCTGGAGCACTGGCCTTGTGCTGGCGCTCCTCTGGTCGCAACTTAGCAAGAACCCGTCAGAAAAGAAGTTCAGAGTAGAAATCTCCTGAAGCCAAATTCCCAGGGCCCTATGGACAGGGCGACGCCGCACGGACCCTGGGAAACTCTTACGTGGCTGTGGTCATTGCAGCCACCGAAATTGATCACTGCGGGCTCGCGAACACCACCACTGTGATTTGCACTGTGATATTCACACTTCGAAGTTCGGCGCCGCGGAATACCTTCGTCCGTGCATGTTTCGTCACCGGCGAGTGCATTCGCTCCAACGGTGCGTCCGGCGTAGAGCAACGAACCCAGTTCCGCGACACGCACTTCGCGCGAACCGTAGAACCGACGCACGGGACCACTTTTGGTGAACGCGGTTCGGAGAGTGTGGCTCCGATGCTCACACGCCATTGGATCGCGATAGTCACGAGAGGCGCGAGGAGTTGGTGTGGCCGCGTGGTCGTGATTCGCCAGTGGCGCGCAACCGGCCCGATCGACAATCTTCATTGTCCTGGTTCGGATCATTCTGAAATCTGCCCCCAACCTCGAGTCGAGTTGATTCGAGACAACCTCATCTTGGAGGGTCGATTTGTGAGAGCCCTGTGAAAGTCCTGGGATGCACTTTAAATGGCATCGAACTTCAGATCTGAGCGGAAGCGCCTCGCCGTCGCCCTGTTTTTACGTGCTGAATGTCAATCTTTGGCGAGCCACGCCTTATTGATAGTTGATAGAAAATCGGCGGTATGAACAAACCTCTGGCTCAAAGGGAGCAGGGCCCAGACGGAAGGGGGGGCCGTCTGGGCCCTGACAGAACTACGGGAATTGTGCATCAGGGCCCGAGTGGCAGGGAGGGACCACTCGGGCCCTGAGACTTTGTCGGGACCTCACAGTGCAGGTCCGCGTTATTTCGGCGCGCCTCCTCTCGCATTCGAACCAATTTCGGGAACCGTTCCCGGTGGAACTCCAGGAACGACACCGGCTCCCACTGGACCGGGTCCCGCGCAGTCGCTCGCTCCGGGATCTCCTATCCCAACGGTCGCGGCGTCAATGGTGCTCGGTGAGGAACTGAAGGTCCCTTCGGCAAAAATGAATGACCCGACGCTGATGTCGGCGAGCGAAGCAGTGGCGCCGGACTTGGTATAAGTGGTTGTCGTGCTCACGAGAATCGTGTCGGCACTGGCGTTCGGACCCGTCACCGTGATCGTGTCACCGTTTATCGCGCTGACCCGACCGGCGAGTGTCGCGGGCACGAGTTCGATCGATCCCGCGACACTCGTATCGGTCGAACTCGCGACGATACGGACGTTCTCACCCAGCGCCAGACTCGCCGTAGTGGCGCTTTGGCGAAGGTTCGTGACAACTGTCGAGGAGTTGATCACGTAGGTACTCGCGGTGCCGTCGAAGTTCACGATGGTGATTGAGGAACTTGTTAGAGCGGTGACGTCGCCGCCGACGCCACTCGGTCCACGAGGCGGCATCGGCGGCGGCGACGTCGTGCTGGCGTCTCTCGAGCTGCGAAGGGCCAGCGCACTTACGGACTTCGGTGAATGCGTCGACGCACTCGCGACGCCGACGCCACTGACGAGCACCGTGACGGCGATGGCCGAAGAGAGTCCCACATTTCGTAGGACTCTCTTGCGGATTGGTTGGATCATGGGAGGTTCTCCTTCTGCCTCGAACGGGGGAATTCGAGACAGCAACATCTTGGCCAACGAGTGTGTGGGGGCCATTGGGAGGGCCTAAGAAGGTACTAAATCTCGAAGTTCGTCACGATGTCGTCACGAGGGCCTCATCCGTCAATTGAATTCGGGCATACTGGGCGCGTACGACTAGCACCTCACAGAGTTGTATCAGGTGCACACCATCTATTAGGGAGGACCACACGAGTGGCGACAGGCATAGGTATTCACGATGGATCCGTGGGCGACGAAGCCTTCAAAGTTGAACGACGAGGCATTGATTACGTCCCCGAAAACGAGCGTTGGGCGACTCCGCGCAACATCGCCGCGCTGTGGGCCGGCACCTCGATAAACGTCGAGTACTTCATCTACGGCGCGCTCTTGATGGGCTTCGGCTTCAGCTTTTACACCGCGCTCGCGGTCATCATCATCGGCAACGTCTCCTACTTCTTACTGGGCCTCGCGTCGTTGCAGGGTCCCGAGACCGGTACGACGGCGTTCATGATCTCTCGAGCGCCCTTCGGCACTCGCGGTTCGCGGCTGCTCAGCTTCTTCAACTGGCTCACTCAGTTGGGGTTCGAGACCGAGGGACTCATCCTTATCGTGGGCGCCGGGCTGGTGCTCTCCCAGATGGCCGGCGTCCACACCTCTAGTGGTCTGAAGGTCACCTACATCATCCTCGCCGCAGCGATCCAGGCCGTTATGCCGTACCTCGGCCACGCGACGATGGTCAAGGTCCTTCGGGCACTAATCGTTCCCTTCGGCGCGATCTTCGTGCTGTTGGCGTTCTACGACTTCAAGCACGGGTCCGCGAGCTTCAAGGGATTCGGTGGTGGCTGGGAACTCTTCTCGGCCGGTCTGGCCTTCACCTTCGCACTCTCCGGTCTCGGCTGGACGGAGTGCGGCAACGACTATACCCGCTACGTGCCCCGAGACGCGAGCAAGGGCTCCATCGTCGGCTGGATGTTCCTCGGCACGGCGATTCCTGAGATTTTCATGATGGTGCTCGGCGCGGCGACGTTCACGTTCATCTCCTCGAGCGCCCAGTCCGCTGCCTGGAACGGATCGAATCCCTTCGAAGCGTTGCACATTCAGCACACCATTCCGAGTTGGGTCGTCGCGCTGTTTCTGATCTTCGCCATCGTGCAGCTTTTCGGCATCAACTCACTCGACCTCTACTCCTCGGGCGTTTCGCTCCAGGCGATGGGTCTCAAACTCAAGCGATACCAGGCCGTCGTGCTGGACAGCATCCTCGCGTGCGGCCTCACGATCTGGGCGATGTTCCAGTCGACGTTCTCGCTCTATATGAAAGAGTTCGTCGGCGTCATCATCGTGTGGATCGCTCCGTGGCTCGGTATCTATTTGATGGACTGGATCATCCGAAAGTATCGCTACAGCGCTTCAGAACTCCAGCGCGACGACAAGAGTGGGATCTACTTCGTTGGCAAGACCGGCGTGAACTGGAACTCGATCGTCGCCTTCGTCGTCGGTATGGTCTGTTCCACGATCGCCTTCTCCAAGGCGCCACCACCGGTCAACTTCCCGTTCCACTGGATGACCCCGATATCGAATCACTACGGCGGCGCCTGCGCCGGCAATCTCGTGCACAACGTCTGTAGCGCCGGTTGGTACGGCGGCGCCGACTTCTCGGTGCCGACCGGCATCATCGTGGCTGCGTTGGTGTACTTCGTGCTCGAAAAGGTCACTGGCAACGTGGCCCGACAGGTCGCGAAGCAACAAGAACTCGAACCGACGTCATAGATTCGTACGCGACGCCCCCGAGCTTCGGCTCGGGGGCGTCGTCATTGGTACAGTTATCCCGCCCAGTCTTCGACGAGACCGCCCGATCCATCAGGTCGAAAAACGGGGATCGATCCGAGCGCGCGCACCATCGACGCGTCCTCGCCGAGCGAGGTTCGCCAGATCGACGCCTCGGTCACGAGCGTGCCGATGACGACGATCTCGGCGCCGACGCCGCGCAGCAGTCGAAGTGCGGTGCCGGTCGACGCACCGGTTGAGATCACGTCGTCCACGATGGCCACCCGTTTGCCCTCGACGTCCTTGATTCGAGCACGGTCGAAGAGCAAACGCTGTTCGGCGTCGGTCGTGATCGATCGCACGGTCTCACTGATCGCGTCGGCCAAGTGGATCTTGGGTGTCTTATGCAAGATGACGTACTGGTCGAGCCCGAGGTGACGCGTGACTTCCACGGCGACCGGGATGCCCATCGTGGCGACCGTCGCCACGATGTCAACGTCGTAAGGTCGAATTATCTCCGCGAGTTCGGCGCCGGCTCGAGACATGAACTCGACCCCCATGTCGACGGTGATCAACAGCGCCAGGGCCAGTTGTTCGTTGAGCGCGACGAGCGGGAGGTCAACGCGCTGTGTGCCGATGTCGACGGAGTATGTGCGTTCACCCACGATGAGCGAGCATACTTAACCGATGAGTTCATCCACTTCACCGCTCGATCGCGACCTCGCTCAACGAATGCTCGTGACCGCGTATGACGAAGCCGTGCTCGGTCTCAGCGAGGGCGGCATCCCCATTGGCGCAGCGTTGTACTTGCGCGACGGCACACTGATCAGTTCCGGCCACAACCGGCGGGTCCAGGAGCGTGACGCGTCGGTGCACGCCGAGACCGACGCCTTTCGCAAGGGTGGCCGTCGTCGTGACTACCCCGACACGGTGATGGTCACGACGCTCTCACCGTGCTGGTACTGCTCGGGGCTGGTGCGACAGTTCAACATCGGCGCCGTCGTCATCGGTGAAGCGACGACCTTTCACGGTGGTCACGACTGGCTCGCCGAACTCGGCGTAGAAATCGTCGTGCTCGACGACCCGGCCTGCACCGAGTTGCTGAGCACCTTCATCCTCGAACACCCCGACCTCTGGAACGAGGACATCGGGCTCTGATCAGCGCGCGGGCGGCCCGAAGAGTCGGTCGCCGGCGTCACCGAGACCGGGCGTGATGTAACCGACGCTGTTGAGTTCGGCGTCGAGCGCGGCGGCCACGATGGCGACGTCCGGGTGCTTCGAAAAGACGTAGTCGACACCGGGCTGGGCCGCGATGAGACACAAGACCGTCACGTCGCCTGCGCCGCGTTGGCGCAGCATATCCAGTACGCAGACCAGCGATCCACCAGTCGCCAACATCGGATCACAGAGCACGACGTGCACCCCGATGAGCGACTCGGGCAGTCCGTCGAGATAGACGTCGGGCTTCAAGGTCTCTTCGTTTCGGCGAAGTCCGACCAGGCACACTCGGTGGTGCGGCAGGACCTCTTGGACCGCCGGACTCATGCCGAGACCGGCCCGAAGGATGGGGACAATCAAATACTCCGTGTCGATGCGCACCGCTGGCGCACCCTTCAGCACGGGTGTATCGACGGAAGTGACGGTGACCGGCGTGTCGCGAAAGGCCTCGTAGGCGACGAATCGTGAAATCTCGCCCGCCAAGCGCAAGAAGTCCGCGTTCGACGTCGCGACGTCGCGCAGTCGGCGTACCTTGTCCGCGACAATGGGGTGATTGATGACGTGTAGTGAGGGCACGAGGTCACACTACGCCGAGCGATGTTCACGCGTTGACGAAGTCATTTACCGGGAATCGAGGTCGCAGACGACCGGTATTATTGATCAATGGCTCTTTTCCTCTCTTCGCGTTCCGAACGCGTCCGAGAGCGAGAGCGAGAGCAGCATTCGGCCAATCCCTTGGGGGGCGTACGGTCGAAGTACCCGGGTCCGCGTCACGCGATTTCGCGCGATCAGAGCCTGACCTGGTGGCGCCGTGTACTTCCAGTGATTCAGTCACACCGTGTGACCTTCGTGACAGCGATTGTCCTTTCGTTCGTGAGTCTCATCTTCCAGGTGCTCGTGCCGAACATGCTGAGCAACGACATCGACCACACGTTCGTGCATCACGTGGCGTCGCTACACGGTGACGTTGTCTCGCTCGTCATCGTGGGGCTATTGGCCGGAGCGGCCGGCATCATCTCTCGGCAATTCCTCTACAACACCGCCTATAACGTGGAGGCGGACCTGCGTTCGCTCATCTACCAGCACTTGACCTGGCTCTCGTTCAGTTTCTACGACCGCGTCCAGTCTGGTCAGCTCATCAGCCGTGCGAACAGCGACATTCGCAGTGTCCAGATGTACTCCATCTTCGCGCCGCTCATCATCGTGCAGTGCTTCATCGGCGTCGTCGCTTTTGGATTCATGCTCAGTATTAATTGGGCGCTGGCGCTGATCTCGATGATCGTGATGCCGATTCTGTACGTGGTCGGCATCAAGATGCGCCGGGTCATGTTCCCGATCTCTTGGATCACCCAGGCCCGCTTGGCCGAGGTCGCGACGATCGTCGATGAGAACGTGAACGGTGTTCGCGTGGTGAAGTCGTTCGCGCAGGAGGAGGCGGAAATTGATCGCCTCGCCGACGCCGCCGAAGGTGTTGCCTGGGCCTACATCAAGGACGCGAACATTCGAGCGATCTGGTCGCCCTGGGTCCAGAACCTGCCCCAATTGGGACTCGCCCTGGTACTGCTTTGTGGTGGTTGGATGGTTCTGCACGGAGACCTGGTCTATCCCCAAATCCTCGCCTTCAGTCTGTATCTCTTGATGCTCCAGGCACCGTTCATGATGCTCGGCCAGCTCGTCATGATGGGACAGCGCGCCAAGGCCAGCGCCGGGCGAATCTTCGAAATCCTCGACGAGAATCCAGAGATCGTGGAGCGCCCGGGCGCCTACGACCTCCTTGACGTACGTGGCGCGATCGATTTCAATCACGTGAACTTCACCTACGACAACGGTGCCGAGATTCTTCGCGACTTCGACGCCCACCTCTCGCCCGGAGAGACGGTGGCGATCGTCGGTCGCACCGGATCGGGCAAGTCCACCGTGGCGCGACTGCTCAATCGCTTTTACGACGTGACCGACGGTGCCGTCACAATTGACGGACACGACCTGCGTGACGTGACACTCACCTCACTGCGCGAGAACGTCGGCGTCGTGCTCGACGAGCCCTTCCTCTTCTCCATCTCCATCCGCGACAACATCGCCTACGGACGGCCCGACGCTTCCTTTGAGGAGATTCGGGCGGCGGCACTCGCCGCGAACGCCGACGAGTTCATCGTGCGCCTGCCCAATGGTTACGAGACCGTCGTCGGCGAGCGTGGCTATACCCTCTCCGGCGGTCAACGCCAGCGCATCGCGATTGCCAGAACGTTGCTCCTCAATCCTCCGATCCTCATCCTCGACGACGCCACCAGCGCGATCGACGTGCACGTGGAGTCCGGCATCTATGAGGCGCTACGCGGTCTTTTGGCACAGCGCACCACGATCGTCATTGCGCACCGTATCTCGACCATCGCACTCGCCAGTCGGGTCTTGGTGCTCGATGAAGGTCACGTGATCGCGAGTGGCACGCACGAGGAGTTGCTCGAGCGCGAACCGCTGTATTCAGTGATTCTCGCCCAGACCACGTCGAGCGAGGGGTCCTAATGGGCTGGGGCGGTCCCGGTGGCGGAGCGATGTTCGGTCCCAGCGCGTCCTCGGCCAGCGGACGGGCGGGACTGCCCTTCGGCGGCATTCCCGAAGAGCTGATGGAGGAGGCGACGAAGCTGCTCGCGAGCGAACCCGTTCGCCCGGCGTCCCACGTTCACTTCACGCAACGACCGAGCGAGAAGGAACGCGAGCGTCTGACCCTTCCTCAACTGCTGCGCGCCTACCCCAAGTGGGTCGTTTCCGGTTCGGCGCTCGTCATCGTCATCAGCCTCACGTTGCAGGCCGGACCGCTCCTCACCGAGTTCGCCATCAGTCACGGGATGGAGCGCCACAAGAGCTTGAGCGTGATCGTGGTGTGCGCGGTGCTGTACCTCGCCCTCGCGTTCGTCAGTGTCTACTTCCAACGTCAGCAGGTCAACGTCACGGGCAAGCTCTCTTCGCGTGTCATGCACGACCTCCGCATTCGAGTCTTCACGCAGTTCCAGCGACTCAGCCTGGACTTCTTCACCGAAGAGAAGGCCGGCGTCTTGATGAGTCGAATGACGAGTGACATCGAGAATTTACAACAGCTGATTCAAGACGGCATCAGCCAGTTCGCGCTCCAGGGACTCACGATGGTCGTCATCACCGTCATCTTGTTTCTCACGAACGTCGAGCTCGCGATGTGGACCGTGCTGCTCGTGGTGCCCCTCCTCGTCGTCTTTTCGATCTGGTATCACCAAGCGTCGGAGAAGGGCTACCTCCTCGCGCGCGACCGAATCGCGAACGTCTTGGCGGACCTTTCCGAGTCGCTCTACGGGATTCGCGTCGTAACCGCGAACAACCGCCAGCGCCGCAACATCCGAAATCACCGACATGTGGTGGGCGCCTATCGTGACGCCAACGCCTACACCGGTCGCGTCAACGCCATCTATGGTCCGTCCACGCTCATGATAGGGATCTTGGGCCAGGCCATGCTGCTCGGCATCGGCGGCCACATGGTCTTGAACCACCAACTCAACGTGGCGCAACTCATCGTGTTCTTCCTCTACCTCAATCGATTCTTCGCACCGATCCAACTGCTCGTCCAGCAGTACACGACACTGCAACAGGGACGCTCGTCGATCATCCGGCTGCGCGAACTGCTCGACACCGCGCCGAGCGTCGACGAGGTGCCTGACGCGACCGACCTGCCTGTCATCGAGGGCCGAATAACCTTCGAGCACGTCGACTTCGCGTATTTGAGCGACGAGCCAGTGTTGCACGACGTCAATCTGGAGATCTCCCCTGGCGAGTCCGTCGCCTTCGTTGGTCCGACGGGCGCCGGCAAGTCGACCATGGCAAAGCTCGCGAACCGCTTCTATGACCCCACGTCGGGCCGGGTGCTCCTCGACGGGATCGACATCCGGACCGTCACCCTGCGTTCGCTTCGCTCACAGCTCGGCGTCGTACCCCAAGAGCCCTTCCTCTTTGCGGGGTCCATCCGCACCAACCTGAGCTTCGGCCACCCCGAAGCGACCGAGGACGAGATCAACACCGCGGTCGACGTCGTCGGGCTCCGTGATTTGGTTGACCGGCTACCCCAAGGGCTTGACACACCGGTGCACGAGCGTGGCCAGACGCTTTCGGCCGGCGAGCGCCAGCAGCTCGCGCTGGCGCGGGCCTTCCTTGCGCGACCCCGCGTGCTCATTTTGGACGAAGCGACGTCCTCACTCGACCTGCAAAGCGAGACGGTCATCGAGCGGGCCCTCGATCGACTCCTCGAGGGCCGTTCGGCGATTCTCATCGCGCATCGTTTGACGACGGCTCAACGGGCCGACCGCATCGTCGTCATCGACCACGGCGGCATCCTCGAGATGGGTACACCCGCGGAACTTCTGGCTCGAGGCGGCGCCTACGCCACCATGTACGACGCGTGGCTCGCCTCGGGCGGCCGCGACGCGACTCGCGCCGACGTGCCGGACCCTTAAGCCATCTCCTTGACAGCCTCGATGAGCGACGCCGAGGTCTGCCCGCCGAGCGGGATCGGGTGCACTTGCAAGTGGGTGACGCCGGCCTCCCTGAACGCGGCGACGCGCTCCTTCACGTAACTCGCCGGGCCGCACAGCGTCGTGAGTTCCAAGAACTCGTCGGGTATCGCCGCCTCGGCCTCCTTCTTTTTGCCACTGAGGTAGAGGTCCTGGATGATGGCGGCCTCCTTCTCGAAGCCGTAGCGCACCATCAACTCGTTGTAGAAGTTCTTGCCCTTCGCGCCCATGCCGCCGACGTAGAGGGCGGTCATGGGACGCGAGAACTCTCGAAGGGCCGTCACGTCATCTCCTTCGCCGATGGCGAGCAAGCCACCGGCCGAGATCATCAGCTCACCGCGCGACGGGTCGCGCTTGGCCCGACCGGCCGCGAGGGAGGCTCCCCAGACCTCGTGAGCCCGTTCGGGGATGAAGAAGACCGGCAGCCACCCGTCGGCGATCGCCGCGGTCATCTCGACGTTCTTCTCGCCCAACGACGCGATCCAGATTGGAATCTCATTACGCACCGGGTGCGTCAAAATCTTGAGGGCCTTGCCGAGACCGGTGCCTTGATCGCTCGGCAACGGAAGTGTGAAGTTCTTGCCCTCGTGGACGAGGGGCGCCTCTCGCCTCCAGATTTTGCGGCAGATATCCACGATCTCTCGAGTTCGCCCGAGTGGATTCGCGTACGGCACGCCGTAGAAACCCTCGATGACCTGGGGGCCCGAGGCGCCGAGGCCCAGGTGGAAACGCTCGTCGGAGAGCGCGTCGATGCCCGCGGCGGTCATGGCGATGAGTGAGGGCGTGCGCGAGTAGATGTTCATGATTCCCGAGCCGATCTGGACGCGCTCGGTCAACGCCGAGAGGTACCCCATCAGGGAAGGGCTGTCGAATCCGTAGACCTCGGCGACCCACACGAGGTCGAGACCGGCCTTTTCCATCTCGGCCACGCTTCGCGCGGCCTCCTTGAAACCACCGTTGTAGGCCAGGATCGTGGAGATTTGCAGGGCAGGACGAGAGGGCGCGGTCATGGTCGTCAGAGTATCAAGCGACCTTGACTGGACCGAATACGGCGCAAACCTCGCCTACGCTGGTATCTGTAAGCAAACTCGCTTTCACAAAATTAAAGGCTGGTGACAACGTGGTCACGCGTCCGACTGAGGCGACCCCTCACGAATTCAATCCGTGGCTGCATGTCACTTCGCTCATCGAGACGGCCGGGCACCTGCTCGGCCTGAACGAAGGTTTGATCAAGCGAATCGTCACCCCCGAGAGGATCCTCGAAGTCGCGGTCCCTATTCGCATGGACTCCGGCGAAGTCGAGATGTTCCACGGTTGGCGGATCCAACACAGCACCGCGCGGGGTCCGGGCAAGGGCGGCATCCGTTTTCACCCCAGTGTGAACGTCGATGAGATCGCCGCGCTCAGTGCCGACATGTCCATCAAGTGCGCCGTCGTCAATATCCCCTACGGCGGCGCGAAGGGTGGCATCCGTGTCGATCCCGCGGCGCTCAGCCGTGGCGAACTGGAGCGACTGACTCGACGCTACGCCTTCTCGATCGCTCCGATGATTGGACCGGACCGCGACATTCCCGCCCCGGACATCAATACCGATACCCAGGTCATGAGTTGGATCATGGACACCGTGTCCATGCTGGCCGGACACAACATCCCCGGCGTCGTCACCGGTAAGCCGCTCGCCATCGGCGGCACGCTCGGTCACGCCGGCGCGACATCACTCGGTGTGACGATTTGCACCAGCGCCATCCTCCAGCGCATGGGCCGACTCGCGAGTGAACAGCGTGTCGTCATCCAGGGCTACGGCAAGGTCGGCGCGCCGTTGGTGAAGCTCTTGAGCGATCGCGGCATGAAAGTCGTGGGCGTCGCCGATATCCGAGGCGCGATCCACGTGCCCGCGGGTATTGATCCCACGATCATGGCCAATCACTTCAAAGAGGCCGGCACCATCGTCGGCTACCCCGACAGTGAACCGGTCGCGGCCGACCTGCTCTTCACCTTGCCCAGTGACATCGCAATACCCGCCGCCCTCGGCGGCGTGATCGACCAGGACATCGCCAAGTCGATGTCGGCGTCGATCGTCGTGGAAGCGGCAAACGGTCCCACGACCGGCGAAGGGGCTGCGGTTCTCGCGAGTCGGGGCATCGCGGTGGTGCCCGACGTCCTCGCCAACGCGGGCGGCGTTGTCGCCTCCTACTTCGAATGGGCCCAGGATCTGCAGGGCTACCTCTGGGAGCCGGAACTCTTTCACGACCGACTGGAAAAGACGTTGCGCGAGGCCTTCAACTACATCTGGACTCGTCACCTCCAACTTGAAGTCACGTTGCGCGAAACGGCGATCGCCGTCGGTGTCGAGCGCATCGCCGAAGCCACTGAGCTACGCGGACTGTTCCCCTGATCGAGTTCGACGATACGTTCCAGTGCGACACGCGACGTTCACGCAATGCTTCGTCGCAGAAGGAATTGTTTGTCGCGGACACTCGCCGTATGCGAGTGTTACAACATGACCCCGACGGAAGCAACGCGCGACGAGCTCGAAGAGATCATCTCTTCCTTGCGTGAAGAGATTACCCGACTCAAAGAAGAGATTCGTCGGATCCGTCGAGAAACCAACGAAGTACCGCCGCACTATCTCTGAGGGTCACGTCGTCGTCGTCGCGGCGGAACACGTCAGTTGATTGCGCGCCGCCAGGTCTTGAGCCGCGGCGGCGATCAGCGTCGACTGCGGAAGCGTGCCCCCAGTGACCGCGTTCACAATCGCCGCCGAGATCTTGTCGGCCAAGGTTAACGACGCCGCGACCGAGGACGGCGAACCGAACAGAATAAGGTCATCGCCCGCCGCGAGTGCCTTCACCGACGCCGCCGGTTCGGCCAGGTGCAGCGCGCTGATGGCGCCCGCCGAGAGCGAGTCGGTGACGATGAGTCCCTTAAAGCCGAGTGTCGTGCGCAGATACTGCACGACGACGGGTGAAAGTCCGGCGGGAAGCGACGACAGTCCGGGAATCCGGGCATTGGACATCATCACGGCGGTGGCGCCGTTCGCGATTGCTTGACGAAACGGAACAAGTCCGGTCGTCTGAAGCTGCGCCCACGTCAACGTCGCGGCCGGACCGTAATCGGTGTTGCGCGTCGAATAGCCCAGACCAGGAAAGTGCTTCACGACCGACAAGACGTCGGCCTCTTGTAGTCCCTTCATGAACGCCGTACCGTCATGTGCCGCGATCGAGGCTACGCCACTGAAAGAGCGGTAGCCATCGGGATTCGCCTCGCCCGGGAACTGCGCGCGACCGTCGACGTCGAGCACGGGCGCGAGGTCCGTGTTGACGCCCGCGACCGATAACGCAGTGCCGACGCGCCGCGCGATCGCGGTGATCTGAGTCGCGTTGAGGTTCTTGCCCATCGTCTGGGCCCACGGGAACGAACCAACCAGGTTCGTGAGCCGCTCGACGCCGCCGCCCTCTTCGTCGGTCATCACCATCCAGGCGTACTGACCGGGTCGTTCGCGCTGCAGAGTGGCGAGGACTTGGGGCATCGACGCCGGGGCCGTCGTGCCGAAGAGAAGTATTCCGCCGTAACCGGCCCGCGCCGCCGGCGCCAACGCGCCGATATTCGTGGCCTCGACGGGGATCGCGATGGTCTCGTTGGCCAGTTGCGTCGTCGTCCAGGTCGAGACAATTTGACTCGCGCACGCCAGGTTGGTGGTGGCCGTTCTGCTCTGACTCGCGCCGGCACTGGCCACGAGGGCGCTCGAGAGCATCACCACTCCGAGAAGTATTCGCAACCGTCGCACCTATGAAGGCTACGACGGCGGTTCGCGATTTACCGACCGCTACGCTGTCCAGCGTCGAAATGAGTCTGATGTCACCACTGATGCCCGCGGCCTTCATCGGTCACGGTAACCCCATGAACGCACTACAGCACAATCGCTACACCGAGAGTTGGACGAATTTCGGGGCCTCACTCGAGAGGCCCAAAGCCGTCCTCGTCATCTCAGCGCACTGGTACGTCAATATCACCGCCGTGACGGCCATGCGAGTGCCGCGCACCATCCATGACTTCTACGGCTTCCCCTCGGAACTCTTCTCCGTCGAATACCCGGCGCCCGGCGATCCCTCCATCGCCGAACGCATCGTCGACGTGGTGCGACCCACCTACGTCGGCCTCGACGAGGACAGTTGGGGCATCGACCACGGCACGTGGTCGGTACTCGTGCACATGTTCCCCGCGGCGGACGTGCCGGTCCTGCAACTCTCGATCAACGCCGAACTGCCTTTCGACTACCACTTCAATCTGGGGGCCCAATTGCACGCGCTGCGCAGCGAAGGGGTTCTCATCGTGGGTAGCGGCAACGTCGTACACAATCTGCGGCTCGTGGATTTCAACTCCCCCGGCGTCGGCACCGACTGGGCCCATCGATTCGACGACGACATGCGCGAGATCATGACCAGCGACGCCACCGAACTCGGTCGGGCCAGCGCCCACGGCGACTACCGTCTGGCGGTGCCGACACCCGACCACTTCCTGCCGCTCGCGTACGTGGCGGGGCTGTCGGCCGCGGCGAACACCCCGACGCGCACGCTGGTCGACGGCTACGAGATGGGTGCACTCTCGATGACCGCGTACGAACTTCCGGCCGCCTAACTCACTTTCGACGCGAAAGACGAACCGCTCGCACGAGGGACGTCGCGAGCGCGAGAACCGCGAGCACGGGTAATACGACGATCGCGGCGGCGTTGAAGTGACCGCTCTCGCTCAGTAGCGCGGTCACGCCAATGATCACGAGGGCCGCCACGAACAGTTCTGGCGTATCGCCCACTAAAAAGTCCCACCAGAATCGACCGAAACCCTTGATGAGGCGCGTGATCACGGACGTGGCGTCACTCATGCGTTCGTCACGGTCATCGGTGTGCTTGCTTCGCGACGCATGGCCAGGACGAACGCCCACGAGACGACCGCGTAGATCGCGGCCAGTCCCAACAGCATCGTGTCACCGCCCGGCCAACGGACCTTTAGACCTTCGCCAGTCCAGAAAGTCCCGTAGGTCACCAGCAGGACGCCGACCGACATCTTTAGGGCGTTTTCCGGCACGTTCGAGAGCTGTTTGGCGACAATGACGCCCCCCAGTGCGACGAGTATCACGGCGACGGCGGCCGCGGCGGCCGCGAGGCCGAGTCGGTGGGCAGAAGTACCGAGCGTGATCACGAGGATGATGACCTCGAGACCCTCGAGGAAGACCCCCTTGAACGCCATCACGAAGGCGATCCGGTCTCGACCGCTTGTGGCACCCGCCGCTCGCAACTCGGCGACGGTCTGTTCATAAATGGCGTCCTCGTCGTGCTTCGCTTTCAGGCCGGTGGCGCGAAGTATTGACTTCCTCAACCACTGCATCCCGAAAATGAGGAGTACGCCGCCGACCACGAGACGCAAGGCGCTGAGCGGAACGTGCACGAGCGCCGGACCGAAGGCCGCGACGAGTGCCGTCAAGACCACGAGTGCCACGCCGCTGCCCTCGAAGGCTGAACGCCACCCGCGAGTGTGGCCCACGGCGAAGACGATCGTGAGGGCCTCCACCGTCTCCACACACGATGCCAGAAACACCGCGCCGACGAGGACGATGGTTCCCGAAGAAACTGATGCAGCTATCAACACGTCATTTTCCCTCTGGACCAAGGTGAACAGTGCGATTCCGCTCTGTCACAGGCTCAACTTCCCCTTGAACGCTAGCGTCCGATCCTGACAACGCCGGACGTCGAGCCGCGACGCGGTTCTCCCTCACGGGGACGAGAGTTCTACTCGCGGCGGCGGAGTTCGTCTTCCACGAGCGCCGGATCGAGCCCCCGACTTCGTAGCAGTACGAGGGTGTGAAACCACAGGTCGGCCGCCTCTTCGACCACCCGGTGGTCGTCTTCACTCAACGCGGCGACCACCAATTCGACCGCCTCTTCTCCCACCTTTCGCGCCACACGTCCCGGCCCGTCACGCAGTAGTTCCACCACGTACGACCCCTCGGGTGCGTCCTGATCTCGTTGAAGGATCTTTCGCCACAACCACGGAGTGAAGCACGACGTGGTTCCGTCGTGACACGCCGGCCCCTCGGCGGAGACGCGTACGAGGACGGCGTCGTCGTCACAGTCGTGCGAAATCTCGACGACGTGCATCGAGTTACCTGACGTCTCACCCTTCTGCCAGAGCTTCTGGCGAGACCGCGAGAAGAAGTGCACGAGTCCGCTCGAACGCGTCAGCGCGAGCGCCTCCTCGTCCATCCAACCCAACATCAGGACGCGGCCGCTGGAGTCATCTTGCACTATTGCCGCACGGAGTTCTTCGCTCATATCAGTTCCTTCATCGGTCGAAGTTGAATACCCAGATCTTGGATCTCGCGACGCAGACCCGGCAGTCCGGCCGGATTCTCGTGCACGATCGACGCGATCAACGCCGCGTCGGTGATACGCAGAGCGTCGGCGACGTGAGCGGCCGATCCGGCCCCGCCGGAGGCAATCACCGGAATCGACACCGCGTCTCGCACGCTCGCGGTCAACGCCAAATCAAATCCCTGACGGCGACCATCGTGTGAGATCGATGTCAACAGGATCTCGCCGGCGCCGCGCGAGGCCGCTTCAATGGCCCAGGGAATGGTCTTGGTTGACGTGACCACGCGACCGCCGTGCGTGTGGACGACACCGTCGCCCGCGTCGATGGCGACGACGACGGCTTGGCTGCCGTAACGCCGGGCAATGGCGCTGATCAAACTGGGATCAGCGAGAGCCGCCGAATTCAGCGACACGCGATCGGCGCCGGATTCGATGATTCGGATGGCGTCTTCAACCGAGCGCACGCCGCCACCCACGGTGAAGGGAATCTCCAACACGTCGGCGACGTCGGCAACGACCGACGTCATCGTCGCGCTGTCTTCGGGCGTCGCCGTGATGTCGAGAAAGACCAGTTCGTCGGCGCCGCCGTCGCTATAGAACTTCGCGAGCTCGACCGGATCACCCACGTCGCGCAGTCCGACGAAGTTGACGCCCTTCACCACGCGACCGTGGGCCACGTCGAGACAGGGGATCAAACGGGCGAGAGGCATCGCTCGAGAAAGGCCAAACCGGCGGACCCGCTCTTTTCGGGGTGGAATTGTACGCCCAAGAACGCGCCGCGTTCGACCGCGACGGTGACACCCTCGGACGTCGCCACACTGTCGGGGCAGGTCGCGGCGTAGGAGTGGGCGAAGTAGAAAGCATCGCCCCACGGTTCGACCATGGCCCATCCCAGTCGAGGGACCCGGCCTTCGGTCAACAGATGAACCGAGCCGGACAGCAGACCAATGCCGTCGACGCCGCCGTCTTCGTCGCTGTGTTCCAACGCCAACTGCATGCCGAGACAGATGCCGAGTATCGGCGCGCCCTTCTCGAATCGATTGCGCAACGCTTGTGCCGCGCCGGTCGACTCGAGGTGATCCATGGCGCTACGCGCCGAACCGACGCCCGGAAGAATCACCAATTCACTTTCAGAGATCTTGGTCGGGTCGCTGCTCACGACACTGCTGACGCCCAAGTGCGTGAGTGCCGCTCGAACCGACCGCGTGTTACCGGCGCCGTAGTCGACGACGACGACGTCACTCACAGCGACCCCTTCGTCGAGCGCACGAGCGAGCCGTCTCGAGTGAGGGCTTGGGCGAGCGCACGCCCGACGGCCTTGAACGCAGCCTCGGCGACGTGGTGGTCGTTCTCGCCTGTTGCGGTCACGTGGAGCGTGATCCGGGCGTTTTGGGCGAGCGACTGAAAGGCGTGGGTCGCCATGCCCGGATCGGGGGTGATCGAGATGTTGGCTGTGGCCCGACCGGAGAGGTCGACCACGGCGTGAGCCAGCGCCTCGTCCATCGGCACGCGAGCCTCGCCGTAACGAGTGAGCCCCCGTCGATCACCGAGTGCCTCGTCGAGCGCCTCGCCGAAGGTGATCATCATGTCTTCGACCATGTGGTGTTCGCCTGTTTCGAGGTCCCCCACACCCTCGAGGCGCAGGTCCATACCGGCGTGGAACACCAACTGCTGGAGCATGTGGTCGTAGAAACCGAGGCCCGTGTTCACGTAGACGCGGCCTTGGCCGGGAACGCGTAACCGGATGTTCAAGAGCGTCTCGGCCGTGGCACGACGGCGGCGAACCGAGGGGCTCGGCATCGCCTCGCCGTCGAGGACCGCGCGCAGAGCGTCGAGCAAGACGTTGTCGTCGAGCTCGTCCTTCACACTTATTCGCAGTCCCCCCTCGTAGGCGCGAACGACGACGCCGTAGGCCATCAGTTGCTGCACGAGCACTTGGGGCGTCTCCATCGGGATGAAGAGGAAGTTGGTGTAGGACTTCACCGGCGTCAGTCCCAGCGAGGTCAACTCGTTCGAGAGGCGCTCACGCTCAGCCACTTGTGTCGATACGTCGAGCGGCGTCGAGATCGCGGCCAACGCCAGCGCCGCCGACAGCGACGAGACCGACAGGGGCGCCTGTCGCGACGTGATGATGTCAATGGTCTCGGAGCTCGCGATGGCGTAGCCGACGCGGGCGCCGGCCAGTCCGTAGGCCTTCGAGAAGGTTCGCAACACGATCGCACCCGAATCGACGCGCTCGAGCGCGTCGACGCCGGCGTAGTCGGCGTACGCTTCGTCGATCACCAGCTGGCCCGGGACGTCGGGAATCTCCGGCAACTCGCCGGTGGGATTGTTCGGGCGACAGACGAAAACCAAGTCTGCTCTTGACGGATCGTCCACGATCGTGGCGCCGGCCATTGCGGCAGCGAAGGGGTACATCGAATACGAGAACGCGGGCACGGTGGCGACGGTGCCGCCTTCGGCGAAGAGCCGCGCTACTAAGACAATGAACTCATCGCTGCCGGCCCCGAGCGCGACCTGATCAATGCCCACGCCGTGACGTGCGGCGATCGCCGCTCGCAACGAGTGATATCGACCACGGTCGTATTCGTTGACGTCGGCGAGGGCGCGGGCCAACGCCGCGGGGCGCGCACTCGGCGGCGGCGTCGCGGCCACGTTGCCGTCGAAGCGGATGATGTCGCGCGGGTCCAGTCCAACCTTCTCGGCGATCACTTCGTTTGACGGCGGCCATTGGTAGCTCGCAAGTGCGACGGGCCGTGTCATCGACGCGCCGTGATCTTGTGAGCGGGCATGTCTTCGAGTTCGGCGAGCGCTTCAATCGTGGGCGCGAGGCGATCCAGTCCCTCTTTCGTGACGCGCTGGACGGTGACCGTCTTCATGAAGGCCTCCAGACCGAGACCCCCCGTCGACTTCGCCCACCCGCCGGTCGGTAACACGTGATTGCCGCCAGTGGCGTAGTCCCCCGCCGGAACCGGAGAGTAGGGACCGACGAACACCGCGCCGGCGTTTCGAATGCGATCGGCCAACGACTCGGCTCGTTCACCCAAGAGCGCGACGTGCTCGGCGGCGTACTCCTCAACTTGGGCGAGCGCGGCGTCCACGTCGTCGCCGACCCACACCACGTGAGCGCGCGAGTCGGGACCGTGCTCCATTTGGGCGTCCAGCTCTTGTTGGACGATGACCGGATCGAATCCAATGTCTGCGACGACGACGACCTCGCTGGGCCCCGCCGGCAGATCAATGGCCACGTCACGACTCACGAGCAGTTTGGCCGTGTTCACCGCCCCACCGCCGGGACCGAAGATCTTGTCGACGGGCGCGATCGATTCGGTGCCGTAGGCCATCGCCGCGATGGCTTGCGCGCCGCCGATTGCCCAAACCTCGTCGATGCCGAGGAGCGCGGCCGCGGCCGCGACCGCGGCCGAACCGTTGGGCGGCGTGCAGACCACGATTCGCTCGACGCCCGCGACCTGGGCCGGCACCCCGGACATGATGAGCGACGACACCAGACCGGTGGGAACATAGATGCCGATCGAACGGATCGGCGTCCAACGACGCTCGAGGGTGACGCCGGGCGACACCTCCAGCGTGAGGTCCGCCGGTCGTTGGGCGGCGTGCCAGGTGCGTACGTTCTCCGCCGCAGCCAATACGGCCGACGTCGGGATGTCGCCGTAGGCGACGGCTCGCTGGGGACTCGAGGCGGTCGTGCCGTCAAACTTCTTGGACCACGCAACGAGCGCGGCGTCGCCGCGCGCGCGAACGTCATTGACGATCTCTTCAATGGTGACGGGCTTCTCGGTCACGACGGGCTTACTCACGGCACCATCCGTTCTACGGGCAGCGTGAGAATCGAACTCGCGCCGGCGGCCTCCAGACGCGGCAACAGCGACCAGATCTCGGCCGCCGGTACCAATGCGTGCACCGCGACGATGCCTGGTGTCGCCAGATCCATGACCGTGGGCGAACCCGTCGTCGGCAAAAGCGCCGTCACTTCGCCCAGGCGACTCTTGGCGACGTTGCACAAGAGGTAGCGGTTCGCACGAGCGTTGATGACCGACCCGAGCACCATCGTGAGCGTGCGACGAGCCTCGTAATCCATCGAACCGACCTTTCCCACCAACACCGCCTCCGATTCGAAGAGGGTGCCGATCGAGCGCAGTCCGTTGGTGCGAAGCGTGCTCCCGGTCGACACGAGGTCGATAATCGCGTCGGCGAGTCCGAGTCGGGGTGATATTTCCACCGAACCCGTGACCTGCACGAGTTCGGCGTCGATGCCGAGGTCGGCCAAGGCGCGCCTGGCGATGCGCGGGTGTGACGTGGCGATTCTTCGACCGGCGAGGTCTCCGATGCTCTTGGCGTCATCTTCCATCGAGACCGCGGCCTGCAGCGAGCACGCGCCGTAGCCGAGTCGCAGGAGTACCTCGACGTCGCACTCGCGCTCTGATATCAAGTCCAGGCCCGTGATTCCGCAGTCCACGACGCCGTCTTGGACGTACTCGGGCACGTCCTCGGCGCGCACGAAGAGCAGATCGATGTCGGCGTTGCGACAGTGCGACTGCAGGACCCGTTCGCCCGGCTCTTGCGGCGAAACGCCGCTCGCCTCCAACAGCGACCACGACGGCTCGCGAAGCCGACCCTTGGACGGCAATGCCAATGAGAGGCGGCGGTTCATCGTCGACTCCTCTTGAGAACGGCCGCGTAGCCGCCCTCGCCGTGGTGCAGCCACTGGGCGACGCGCGTGACCGTCGCGGTGGAGGCACCGGTTCGGCGCGAGATCTCTTGGTAGGAGACGCCCTCATTCACGAGTCGCGCCACCTGGAGGCGTTGGCCCATGGCGTCAATCTCGGCGGTGGTGCAGATATCACGCAAGAACGCGGCGGTGACGCTCTTGTCCCGAAGGGCCACGAACGCATCGACGAGTTCGTCGAAGCGCGCGGCGGTCTCGGGGTTGGCCTCCGCGGAGGTTACTTTGCCACTGGTCATTTTACTATGCTAACATGCTAACACGCTGCTATGCAAGTGATCCCCGCTCTCGACCTCCTCGGAGATGACGCCGTTCGTCTCGAACAGGGGGATTTCGAGCGGGTCATCTTCCGCCGACCGATCGAAGCATTCATGGCGCGAATCGTGGAAACCGCGCCGCCACTTATCCATATCGTCGATCTTCAAGGCGCCCGTGACGGCGCGTTACGCCCGGACGTCGTCCAGCGATGCGCGGCCGTCGCCGGCGACATCCCGTTACAGGTTTCGGGTGGCATCCGTTCCATTGAAGCCGCTCGCGCGGCCCTCGCCGCCGGGGCGTCCAGAGTCATCGTCGGCACGGCGGTATGGGAGAACGACGACGCGCTCGAACTCTTCGAACGATCATTGGGCGCGCAACTGCTCGTGGCCCTGGACGTGCGTGACGGACGAATCGCTGTTCGTGGATGGACCGCGTCGAGCGGTCTCGACCTCGACGAGGCACTGGCGCGGTGTCGCAGTGCCGGCGTCGAGCGTCTCCACGTCACCGCCATCGATCGTGACGGCACCATGCGCGGCCCCGACCTCGCGCTGTACGAAAAAGCCTGTGCGAGTGGGATGGCGGTCATCGCGGCCGGTGGAATCCGAGATGACGACGACGTCGACGCGCTCGCGGCGATTGGATGCGAAGCGGCCGTCATGGGCCTCGGCTATCTCACTCGCCTGGGATTGAATTTCGACTCTTGACCTCGGAGAACGCGAACTACGTCAGCGTGATGACGACTTTGCCGCGCGGTTCGTCGTCGGCGACGTCGCCGCGCAACGCACCAATGGCATCGTTCGCCCGCTCCAGCGAATAGCGATGGGTGATCAGAAACGACGGCGCGAGATTTCCGAGGTTCACCTGCTCGACGACCTCGGTGAACGACTGGCTGGTGTAGGCGAAGCTTCCCTGGATCACGATGTCATTGTTGACGAGGTCGTCGGGCGCGAGGTCAATGATCGTGCCGTGCGCCGGAAGTCCGAGCAGTATTACCGTCGCTCCGCGACCGGCGAGCGCGAGCGCGCTCGACGCCGAGGGTCCCGTACCGGCCGCTTCGATCACGAGGTCGAAGCGGCCTTGGGGCGGGTCTGTCACGAACTCATCAGCCCCCGCGGCTCTCGCCAGCGATGCCTGTGCGGCGCGACGACCGACCACCACGACTCGAGCGGGTCTGAAGCGTCGAACCAAATGCGCGGCCAAGAGCGCGACCGTCCCGTCACCCACGACGGCGACGTTGAGGTTGTCACGTAATGAAAAGCGGGTCAGCGCGCGCCACACGACGGCCATTGGTTCGATCAGAACAGCGTCGTCCACGTTCGCCGACTCGTCAATCCGGTGAACGAGTCGTCTCGGTACGACGATGCGCTCAGCGATCGCACCGGCGCGGGTGAAACCGATCTCGTCATAGATCGTGCAGCGATTGGTGGCGCCGATCAGGCACTCGTCGCAGTCGCCACACGGAATGACCCCTTCCACGACGACGCGGTCGCCGTGCGAAGCCACGCCGGGTACGTCATCGAGTACCTGGCCCACCCATTCGTGTCCGAGGGTCAACGGATAATGGACGTAGGCCGGATCGATGCTGGCGTCGATCAACTCCAGATCGGTACCGCACATGCCCGCGAGTAGCGGGGCGACCAGTACTTCGTCGTCGCCGGTGATCGGTTCCGCCAGCGTTTCGAGTGCGACGTCGTGCGGTGAGCGTACGACGAGCGCGCGCATCAACTTCGTCCGGGACGAATGCCACCGAGCAGGAACGTCATGCGTTCGGCGCGCTCCTTCACGATTGCACCGAGACGTTGGACCTCGCGAAGCGGCACGTCGACCTTGAGCCCAGTGATGCTGAGGGCACCCGCACACTTGCCCTGGTGGTCAAAGAAGGCGGCACCGACGCAAAATACCCCTTCGGCCTCTTCTTCGTCATCGGTGGCGTAACCCTCGACGCGAACTCGTTCCAGGTCCTCGAGTAGCGCGGTCACGTCCGTCAAAGTCTTCGACGTGTGAACCGCCATTCCCGCTTCGGCGATGAGGTCGCGGACCTGTTGCTCGCTCATCTCAGCGAGGATCGCTTTGCCGGCGGCGGTCGCGTGCGGTTCCTCGCGTTGTCCGAGCGGTGCGTGAAAGCGGATGGAACCCTCGCCGTCGATTCGCTCGAGGAAGACCGGGTAGCCGTTTTCGTTCATGGCGAGGCGTGCGGTGAGTCCGGTGATACTCGAGAGTTCGCGCAGCGTGGGCAGACCGAGCTCGGCGATCGAGGTCTGTTGTCCGACGAGATCGCCGAGTCGAAGGAGGTTGAGGCCGAGCACGTAGCGGGGACCGGGATCGACCGCACGCAAGAGACCGGACGCGCTGAGCGTCCTCGCCAGTGAGAGGGCGGTGCTTTTCGCGACCTTCAGATGACCGGCGATTTCGGTGACGCCGAGTCCCCCGGCGCCGGCGGCTCCGATGAGATCGAGGAGTGACGCGGCGCGAGCGACTGATTGCACTTCATAACGCTTGTCTTGTTCACTCATGTTCGGCACAGGCCAACACAATACGGGCTAGCCGACATCCGTCGCAAGTACCCACTTGACCGCCAGCGAAATACCTGCTTGTATTACCCAATCAATACCGACATGCGTTTTGTTATGCCGAACAGGCAAATTCGTATCGGCGAGCGTAGTGACGCTGCACGTTCGAAAGTCACCGCCTTGCGAGCACAGTTCGATGAACGCCCTTTAGTCCTCACGACTCCCGGCTCCGTCAATTGGATCACCGGTGGACTGTCGGATCCCGTCGACATCACGGCCACCAGTGACGCCGCCTGGGCCGTCGAAACGAAGATCGGACGAACGCTCATTGCGAGTGAGATCGAGGCCCCTCGACTGCAGGGCGACTTCGACCTGGATTCACTCGGTTGGAACGTCGTCTCCGTGCCGTGGTTCGACGCGAGCGCTCCACTTCGAGCGGCCGCGTCGATCTGTGGTGTGACGCCCGACGAACTATTAAGTGACAGCGACGCGTTCGGAAGGAACATCTCTCCATCGATTGTTCGTGAACGAATGGTGTTGAGCGAACCCGAGCAAGCGGAGCTGCGGTCATTGGGCGCGCTCGCGGCACGCGCACTCGAGGCTGGAATCGACGGCTGGCAACCAGGCGAGACGAGTGACTTCGAAATCGCGTCGGTCATCAGTCGTGAACTGGAACGTTGCGGTGCCAAGGCCGTCTGTCTCATCGTCGGCGGTGATGATCGCCTTCGTAGTGTGCGCCACCCCCTCTCGATCGGCGCCGTCTTGCACAGCGCGGTCATGGCGGTCGTGGTCGCACGGCGAGGTGGCCTTCACGTGGCCGCGACGCGCTCGGCCGTCACGAGCGCCGACGACCCGATACTTGAACTCACCGAAAAACTCGAACCGGTCCACCGGGCCGTCCTACGCTCGTCACTGCCCGGTCACGGTTGGGGCGACGCCGTCGAGGCCCTCGCCAAGGGCTACGAGAACATCGGTCAACCCGGCGCATGGCGCGAACACTTCCAGGGTGGACCGATTGCCTTCGAACAGCGCGAGTTCGAACTCGCGCCCACTCAAACGGATTCGCCGTATTGGGACCTCGACTGTCTCGCCGACACTGCGGTCGCGTGGAACCCGAGCCTGCGTGGGGGGGCAAAGATCGAAGAGACCTACCTTGTCAGCAACGATGGATTCGAATTACTCACCAGCTCCGGCGCTTGGGCGACGACGGCGAATGATGGTGGAATGCAACACAGTCAAGTGAAAGTCGTCCAATGATTGGGGGAGCAGGATGATTAGAGGTACTGGAAGTCCTCGCGGGACCGCGGCGTTAAAGCGACACTTCGCCACGCTCGTCGACACCGTGCAAGCGAGCGAACACCGCTTCCCCGACGGGGCGCATTTTCGCATCGAGATCCCGAGTGTCGAGAATCCCTCGGCCCTGCGGGCCGTGGTCGAGGAGGCTCGCACCCACAAGACGCCAATTCACCGCACCTCACAGGGCAGCGGCGCCATGCTGCTCACGCGATCGGAGCTGAGCGAGATGGCCGTCATCGGAGCGGATGAAGGTCTCGAAGTAAGTCTCTTCGTCGGCCCGCGAGAGGAGTACGGCATCGGCGGGTCGGTGCGCAGCCCCGAAGGGATGGTGCTCTCGGGACGACTCCGTGGACTCGACCAACTCCGTTACGCGCTCGAAGACATCTTGCGCGCCGTCGACGCCGGTATCCGCGGCTTTTTGATCGCGGACAGCGGACTGATGCAACTCGTGAACGCGATGGTCCATGAGGGCGAACTGCCGTCGTCGATCGTGTGGAAGATTTCGGCCGTCCTCGCGCCGTCGAATCCGGTCTCGTTCAAGCAACTCATCGACATGGGCGGCACCACCGTCAACGTGCCCAGTGACATCAGTCTGGCTGAGTTGACCGAGTTTCGCGCCGCCAGTGACGCGCCCATTGACCTCTACCTCGAAGCCCCCGACGCCCTCGGCGGGATGGTCCGCGGCAACGAACTCGCCGAGATCGCGACCGTCGCGGCCCCGCTCTACGCCAAGTTCGGATTGCGAAACGCACGCATGGTCTACCCCGCCGGTGAACAACACATGAGCGACGTCGTGGCGAACGTACGAGAGAAGGTTCGCCGCGCCGCGTTGGCGCTGGAATTCCTCGAGGCGTCGGGCGTCGACCTCTCGGTGTCCAAGCCCGGCGCCGAAGGAATCGGGGTCCCCGAGCCATGACCTTGCGAAGCGATCGATGGGTACGGGGTGACAATGAAGTCGCCCTCGACAGTCGCGTCGCTTTGAAGATGGGCGGTGCCTCGATCGACGCCGCCGGTGGCCGCCCCATAATCGGCCTCGCCAACTCCTCGAGCGATCTCAATCCCTGCAACCAACCGCTCGCCGATTACGTCGCCCCGCTTCGCCGAAGCATCGAATTGGCAGGAGGTGTCGCCGTCGAATTTCCCGTCATCTCGCTCGGCGAAGACTTGATGAAGCCCTCTTCGATGCTGTATCGCAACCTATTGGCGATGGAAGTCGAAGAGTCGGTACGCAGTCAGCCTCTCGACGGCGTCATCATCCTCGCGGCCTGTGACAAGTCGATTCCCGGAGCACTGATGGGCGCGTTCAGCACGAACGTGCCGTGTCTGATCATGGTCTCGGGGCCGCGCCCCGTCGCGATCTTCCAGGGTCGACGTATCGGCACCGGCACTGACCTGTGGCGAATGTGGGACGAGCGCCGGCGCGGTGAATTGAACGATCAGGAGTGGGAAGAGTTGGAGCAGGCGCTCACGCTCGGCAAGGGAACCTGCAACACCATGGGAACGGCATCATCAATGGGGGCAATCTGTGAAGCGCTGGGACTTGCCTGGCCCGGTTCCACGGCAATTCCGGCCGGTGACCCTCGGCACATGGAGGTCGCCCGCGGCGTCGGGGAACGCATCGTGTCGCTGGTCACGTCCGGCGTGTCGATCTCGGACCAGGTGACTCAAGCGTCGATCGAGAACGCGTTAACCGTGCTGGGAGCTCTCGGTGGTTCGACAAATGCCGTTATTCATCTCACGGCAATGGCCCATCGATTGGGGCTCGTGCTCGATCTGGACGCCGTCGACCGTGTCGGTCGAAGCGTGCCGGTCATCGTCGACGTCGAGCCTTCGGGCGCGGCGCTGATGGAAGATCTCGATGACGCCGGCGGGATTCCCGCCGTCTTCGGTGCGCTCGGTGACCTGCTCCACGGCGAGACGATCCTCGCCGACGGACGTTCCATGGCCGAGGCGCAGTCCAACGCTCCCGCGCCCACCGGCGCGGTACGCGATCGAAATAATCCGGTCGACCCGGCCGGGGCATTTCGAGTGGTGCGTGGGAATCTCGCGCCCGACGGGGCACTCATAAAGCGATCGGCCGCGACGGCGTCGCTGCTTCGTCATAGCGGGCCGGCCTTCGTCATGGGTGACCCCGAAGAGGTAGCGCGGCGCACGGGCGCAGACTCCTCGGCCTCTCCCGACGCGGTGCTGGTCCTAAGCGGTGCCGGTCCGGTGGGTGGCCCGGGCATGCCGGAGTGGGGAATGATTCCGATTCCTGCTCCCCTGCTCGATCAGGGCGTCACCGATATGGTTCGCGTCACCGACGCGCGCATGAGCGGCACGAGTTTTGGAACCGTGTTCTTACACGTCGCTCCCGAAGGCGCGGCCGATGGTGCGATTGGACTCGTTCGCGACGGTGACCTCATTACCGTTGACGCCGACGCCGGTCGCATTGACGTGGCGATCTCGAGCGAAGAGATGGCCGCGCGGCGAGCCCAACGTGACCAGTTTCGGCCCGCGCAGCGAGGTTATGTTGAGCTTTATCAACGACACGTCACCCAGGCTCCGGCCGGTTGTGACTTCGATTTCTTGGCGCTCGAGCCGGGGCAACGGCCCTACCTCGATGAGCCGATAGTGGGCAGATCTTGAGGAAGAACATCCGAAAGAACCGGAGTTCAGAGTGGGCTTCGTGGAAGAAGGGGGAAGTGCGACTTTGAAAAAGATACGAATGAGGAGTTTCGGCGCGGTCGCCGCAACGCTTGTTCTCGCCGGTACGTTCTACGCGTCGGGACCAGCGTCGGCAAGTGCCAAGACGACTTTGACCCTATGGCAAAACTACGGAACCGAGCAGAACGCCGTCGCGACGAAGAACTTGATTGCGGCCTTCGAGCACTTGAATCCGAACATCACGATCAAGGACGTTCCCCAACCGGGAACGAGCTACTTCACGTTGCTGCAGTCGGCGGCGATCTCGGGCAACGGTCCGGACCTGGCCGTCATGTGGACGGGCATCTACGACCTCCAGTACTCGAGTTACCTTGAGAACCTGAAGGGCAACGTGCCCGCCGCGGACTTAGCGAAGATGGAGGGCCTGCAGTGGGAGGCCCCGAACTTCGACGTATCCAAGGGCGCCTATGTCATGCCGCTGGAGACGCAGTTCTACATCGGGTTCTACAACAAGGCGTTGTTCAAGAAGGCGGGCATCACGACGGTGCCCACCGACTGGACCCAGCTCCTGGCGGACTGCAAGTTGCTTAAGGCGAAGGGCATCCAGCCCATGGTCTACGGCAACGGCGGCCAAGCGATTAGCACGGAGTTCTACCCCTGGTACGACATGAGTTACCTCATGATTGGGGCGCACTCGCTGGCGAGTTGGAAGGATCTGTACGACGGATCCATCCCGTGGACGTCGTCGACCAACGTCGCTCAGCTCAAGATGTGGGCCACACTCCAGAAGGATGGTTACACGAACTCCGACGTCTTGACGAACACGGCCAACATCACGCAGTTCGAGCACGGTAAGGCGGCCATGATGGTCGACGGCACGTGGGACACGTCGAAGTACACCCAATCCATGGGTACCAACGTCGCGGCCTTCGTGCCGCCGTACTCGAACTCTCCGATCAAGGGCGTGGTCGAGTATCCGGGTGACGGATTCTCAGTGACGAAGTACTCGAAGAATAAGAAGGACGCTTTCAAGTTCCTCGACTTCTTGACGACGACGCAGGCCGGCAACATCATCAACGCGGCCGGTCTGATTCCTGACATTTCGGGACTCAAGACCACCAATCCGGTGAACCAGGAGATGTTGAACTTCGTCACGGTGGACCACATGACGCCGTACCCAATGATGGACAACTACGTCCAGGTGAACGTTGGCAACGCCGCGGACAGTGAACTGCCCTCAGTGCTCGCGAATCAGACGTCACCAATCAAGGCACTTCAGAATATGGCCCAAGCGTGGAAGCTCCTTCCCTCCGCGCAGCGAAGTTCCAAGGACTTCGCGGGTTAAGTAACACTCCAGATCGCGTCCCCATCCAATCCCTCGAGGTTGGATGGGGACGCGCTACTGAATTCAAAAGGATTCGCAAGAACACAGCTGACAATGAGCGCAACCATCCCCACCACAGCGACACCGACGTTTACACCAAGAGTGCGCCGGATGACGCTCAAACGTCGAAGGCAGCTTGCCGGAGTCGTATTCGCATTGCCAGCGATTGCTCTCGTGGTGGGCTTTATCGGCATTCCCATCGGCCAGGCGATCTACTACTCCTTCACGCAGTGGAACGGTCTGACCTCGACGTGGATTGGCACTTCGACCTGGACTCAGGCCTTCCACAACACCAACCTTTGGACCGCGTTACGCAATAACGGGTTGTTATTGCTTTCGGTACCGTTCGCATTGGCCATCCCCCTGTGCATCGCGGTGCTTCTTCATCAGCGCGTCGCCGGGTGGCGGATCTTCCGATCCATTTACTTTCTCCCGACCGCTATCTCGTGGGTCGTGCTCGGTCTCGTAGCCGAGCGGTTCTTCGCCTACCAAGGCACGTTGAACTCAATCATTCACGCGCTGGGCTTTTCTCACGTCAGCACGAACATGTTGGGCTACGAGTCCGAGGCGCTCATCGCGCTTGGCATCACGTTCGTCTTCACGATGATCGGCACCAACACGATGCTCTTTCTCACCGGTCTTGCGACCTTGGATCCGAGTCTCGAGGAGGCGGCCCGAATTGATGGCGCCGGTCGATGGCGGATATTTCGCAGCATCACTCTGCCCCACCTGAGACGCTTCATCCAACTGGCATTCGTCATGACAGTGATCGCGCTCTTCTCCGCGCTCTTCAGTCTCATCTTCGTCATGACCGGCGGTGGGCCGGGCTACGCGACCACGACTATGGAGTTCCTCATTTACGAAACCGGCTTCAATCAAGGTGACTTTGGCACGGCCGCGCTCTACGGCCTGATTCTCTTCGTGATCACCGGCATCGTCGGCGTCGTACAGCTTCGACTCATCGGATCAAACGAATGACGACGTTGATGCCGCCCAAGAGGCAGCGCAAGATCGGTCGCTGGATCCTCTTCGGCTCGATGATGGTCGTCGCGGTCATCATGTTGTACCCATTCTGGATCATGATTATTACCAGCTTGAAATCTGAATCGCAGTTCCTTTCCGGTGGCGGCTTCTCGTGGCTCAGTTGGTCGACGCTGACCAGCGTCATACCGATTGGACAAGAGGTCCTCAGCTCAACGATCGTCTGCTCGTCGTCGATACTCATCATTTTGTGCGTTGGACTCCCGGCCGGCTTCGCGTTCTCGAAATTGCGCTTCCGGATGTCGACCGTGGTGTTTCTCGTCATCGTGAGCGCGATGATGGTTCCGCTGCAAGCGATCCTCATGCCGGAATTCGTCAACGTCACCAAGCTGGGCCTCACCGGGGGTTACTTCGGCGCAATCCTCGTCTACGCGGCGCTCGGGACGCCGTTTTCCGTATTCCTCTTCTCGACTTACTTTCGCGGCGTGCCCGATGAGCTCATCGAAGCGGGCATCGTCGACGGACTCGGCTACTTCGGAGTGACCTGGCGCCTCATCGTGCCGATTGCGGTACCGGCCATCGCCACCGTGACGGTGCTCCAGTTCATTCAAATCTGGGACGACCTTCTCGTGGGACTGCTCTTCATTCAGAACACGTCGGAGAGACCGATCACCGTCGGCCTCGCGGTCCTCTCGGCCGGTCGAACAACGTCGATCCCCGCACTCATGGCCGGATCGATCGTGAGCGCCGTCCCGGCCATGGTGGTCTACCTGGGCTTCCAGCGTTACCTCGTCAAGGGTCTGACGATGGGAATCGACCGATGAGCTTGAGATCGAGGAACCAACCAAGGAGTATTCACTGATGGCAGAGATCACCTTCGACGGCGTCACCAAGATTTTCGGTGATGATATTCGGGCCGTCGACGAACTGTCGCTGCACGTGGACGATGGCGAGTTCATGGTCCTCGTCGGACCCTCAGGATGTGGCAAGACGACGGCACTGAGAATGTTGGCCGGCCTAGAAGACATCACGTCGGGCTCGCTCTCGATCGGTGGCACGGTCGTCAACAACGTCTTGCCGAAGGATCGTGACGTGGCGATGGTGTTCCAGAACTACGCGCTCTATCCGCATATGACGGTCGCGCAGAACATGGGATTTGCCCTGAAGATCCGTGGTCAGTCCAAGGCGGAGGTCGCGAAGAAGGTTGGTGAAGCGGCGGCGATCCTTCGACTGACCGAGTACCTCGACCGTCGACCGAAAGCGCTCTCGGGCGGTCAACGCCAACGCGTGGCGATGGGACGCGCGATCGTGCGAAGTCCGCAGGCCTTCTTGATGGACGAGCCGCTCTCGAACCTCGACGCCCAGTTGCGCGTGGAAATGCGCCTCGAGATTGCGCGGATCCAGCGGCTCCTCGGCGTGGCGACGGTCTACGTAACGCACGACCAGATCGAGGCCATGACGATGGGTGATCGAGTGGCGGTCATGCGCGGAGGAAGACTCCAGCAGTGCGACACGCCCCAGGACCTCTACGATCATCCCCGGAACGAATTCGTCGCCGGCTTCATGGGTTCACCACCGATGAACCTGTTACGCGTCGGACTCGAAGCCAATGCCGACGGCATCGCGCTCGTGCTCGGCTCGCAACGCCTCGACGTCCCGACAAGTTACTGCTCGTCACACGACCTACCGACGGTTGACGGCCCGGGCGTGGTCTTCGGTATTCGGCCCGAGGACGTCGAGGTATTGGACGCTTCGAGTTCGGATTCGATCATGACGAGGGTTGAGCGTCGAGAGGCATTGGGTGCCGAAATCCTCGTGCACCTTTCGCTGGTCGACGCCGAGGGAGACAACGCCGTCATCGTCAACGACAGCGGCGCCTTTGTCGCGCGGCCAACGAGGCTGGTCGCCAAGATGGGACCGCGCTCGGGCGTCGCCGTCGGCGATCAGATCCAGGTGCGACTCAATCGCGAACACTTCCACTTCTTCGACGCGGACTCCGGTCTCAGCCTTCGTCGGAATCAGTGATGACCAATACACTTCCCGACGCGCTCGACTTCCACATTCTCGCTTCCGGCTTCGACCACGTCGAGGGGGTCTGCTGGGACCCAGTACGCAATTGCCTATGGGCCGGCGGCGAGGCGGGGCAGGTCTACCGCGTTGAACTCGATGGTTCGGTCAACGTCGTCACGACGATCGGCGGCGGCGCGCTCTTGGGGCTGGCCCTTGACGCGAACGAGACACTCTATATCTGTGACCCCGGCAATCACCAGGTCTGGACGATGGACGCACACTTTGAGGTGGCGGCATTCGGCGACGCCATCGACTATCCCAATTACCCCGCGTTCGCGCCCGACGGTCGCCTCTTCGTCTCTGATTCTGGGAAGTTCGCCGAAGCGAACGGCGGCATCGTCGTGATTGAGGCCGACGGCACCACGACTCGGGCGCCCACCCGAGCTCTGGCTTTCGCCAACGGCATCGCCATTGATGAAACGACGCTCTGGATTATCGAATCGGCCGCCCCCGCGGTCAGTGCGATGTCGCTCGACGACACCGAACTCGTACGCGTGATCGAGTTGGAGCGCTGTGTCCCGGACGGCTTGGCCCTCGACGCCGCCGGCGGCCTGCTGATCTCGTGCTATCAACCCAATCAGTTATGGCGCTGGACCGAGGACAATGGACTCGAATTGATCTTCGACGAGTGGACCGGCGAACTAATCCTCTCGCCCACCAACGTCGCCTTCTGTGGCGAGAACCTCGAGCGGCTGGCACTCGCGTCGCTCTGCGGCCACGACATCGTGACTATTGCGCCCCCACACCCTGGTGCACCAATTCGACTTCCACGATCGGAACGACATGGCTGAAGTGATAAGTACCAATCCATCGACCGGCGAGACGCGCTCGCTGGGCTTCGCCGAGTCGAGTGACGATGAGGTTCTCGCGGCCACCCGGCGCGCGGCCAACGCCTTCGATGACTTCGCCAATCGCCCACTCAGTTGGCGAGCCGGACTGCTTCGGGCCATGGCCGAAGAGCTGGAGGGCGACGCGGCGAACTTGGTCGAACTGGCACACGCCGAGACGGCGTTGCCGACGGCTCGCCTCGAGGGTGAACTACGCCGCAGCGCGTTCCAACTTCGATTCTTCGCCGACGTCGTGACCGACGGATCGTTCGTCGACGCGACCATCGACCACGCCTCCGATTCGCCCATGGGACCGCTCCCTGATCTTCGCCGTGTACGCGGCGCCATCGGAGTCGTCGCCGTCTTTGGTAGTTCCAACTTCCCCTTCGCGTTTTCGGTGCCCGGCGGTGACACCGCTTCCGCGCTCGCGGCCGGTTGTCCCGTCGTGATCAAAGCCCATCCGGCCCATCCGGCGACGAGTGTCGCGACCTTCGCGGCACTCGAGCGTGGCGCGCAACGAGTCGAAGCACCGGAGGGCACCGTAAACCTGGTCTTCGGATTCAATGCTGGCACGACGCTCGTGGACGCCCCCAGCGTCAGCGCGGTCGGATTCACCGGTTCCGTGGGTGCCGGACTAGCCCTTTGGGAGCGGGCCAACACTCGTTCCGTGCCAATCCCCTTCTTCGGAGAACTCGGCTCGGCGAATCCGCTGGTCGTGACGGCGAGCGCGGCCGATGAACGCCCCACCGAAATCGGGACTGGCCTAGCGGGCTCGATGACGCTGGGTGTTGGTCAGTTCTGCACGAAGCCCGGTCTGATCTTCGTGCCGAGAGGTGAATCGGGCGACGCCCTCGTCGCCGCGACGATCGAGGCACTGTCGTCGCTCGGCACCTTCACCATGCTCAGTTCTGGCATCGCCGATCACTTTCGTCGCGGTACCGAAGCCATCGGGGCGATCTCCGGCGTGCGCGCGCTCGTTCAAGCAGACGCTGGTGGTGACGCCCACGCCGCCGCGCAGTTGTACGAAGTGGACGCCGCGCGCTTCGTCGGTCGCGACGCCTACGCCCTGCGCGAGGAGTGCTTCGGTCCGGTGGCGCTCATCGTTCGCTACGGCTCGACCAGCGAACTGCGTGACGCGCTGCTCGCCACCGAGCCGTCGCTCACCTTCAGCCTCTTCTGCGTCGAGAACGATCGTGACAGTCGGTGGCTCTTGGAGCTCGGCGCGCAACGAAGTGGTCGCGTCGTCGTCAACGGCTATCCCACGGGCGTGGGTGTGAGTTGGTCGACGCAACACGGCGGACCGTGGCCGTCCACGACGTCGAGTGCCGGCACGTCGGTGGGTGCGGCGGCGATCGAGCGGTGGTTGCGTCCGGTGACGTTCCAATCGGTGCCCGACGAGCTGTTGCCACCGGCGCTACAAGAAAATAATCCCCTCGCAATACCGCGCCGAGTTGACGGAATACTGCAGCACAAGAACTGAAGTCGGTTCGAGAGGCCCTCGAAGCACTGGCCGGGGAATCAGGTTTCGAGTACGGAACACGAGGTATCGTTCTTGCCATCGGACGGCGAATTCGTTCGCGGAGGGGCATGATGGGCGCGACCATGAAGACCAGTGGTGAACGGATTCGTCGCGGACTCTCATTGGTAGCGTTCGTCGGCGTCGCACTCGGTCTTGGGACGAGGCAATCTGTCGCCGGCGCGTCGAGTCGAGACGTATTCACGGCGACCACCACGTCGAGCAGCAACGGCGCCGTATTGATCGCGCTCGGTTGCGGCGTACTCGTGCTGGGCGGAATCGGCTTCGTCGTCTTCACGTGGTCGCGTCGCAAGCGGGTGCCGAGTCAATGCGGCGAACAGCGCGAGGCGCTCGAGTTAGCCGAGAGGGCCGTGCTCTATTGGGAGGCCGCGCGGGCTCATTTGGAGGCGGTCGATCGAGAGCGAAGGCTGGTTGACAACGTCGCAAGTGATAATTCGACGCACGCGTCGCTCGTGGCCAAAGCAGTCGAAGGTTTGCACACCGCCATGAAACAGCGAGACGATCGCCAGATGGAATTGATTCACTGCATGGCCGGCGGAATTCCCGGAATGCTGACGGCCACGTCAGCCCCCATTCACCGACAGCCGTTTTTCACACCGGGAATTGACGGACCGCCGCCAAGTCCAACCTCGACTGATCGCTAGGACGACACCAGGCCCATTTCGAGGAGGACCCGGAACACTTCGTCGGCGGCGTCTTCGGCGGATTCGAACGAGGAATCAATGTGGACTTCCGGATGAAGCGGCGCCTCGTAGGGCGAATCGATGCCGGTGAAATTTGGCAACTGCCCGGATCGCGCTCTCTTGTAAAGACCCTTGACGTCGCGTTCTTCGGCGACTTCCAACGGTGTGTCCACGTGGACCTCGACGAAACGGCCGGGTCCGGCGAGTTCGCGCGCGGCGTCACGACCCGCGCGAAACGGCGAAATGGCGGCCACCAGGACGATCATGCCAACGTGGTTGAAGAGGCGAGCGAGTTCCCCGACGCGACGAATGTTCTCCACTCGGTCGGCGTCACTAAAGCCGAGATCACGATTCAAGCCGTGCCGAAGCGCGTCACCGTCAAGGTTGTGCACGGCGAATCCCCCCTCGCGGAGGCGTTCCTCGACGACCAACGCGATCGTTGATTTTCCAGCTCCGGAGATGCCGGTGAACCAAATCACGAACGTCGAGTCAGAAGGATCGATCAGCGACACGTACCTTAGAACTCCAGTTCAGAATCAGCGAGTGATCTTCGCCGCGAGGCGACCCAGGGGTCCGGGAATGAGTCGCCTCACTCGGTCGAGGCGGTCTCGCAGTAGTTCTGCCTCGCGAGTCGCCTCTTCGCTCCGCTGCCAAAGGATTGCGTTCTCGGTGAGGAGATTCGCGTTGTGCGTCTCCAATTCGCCAATCGCGGCGAGGGCCCACTGAAGAAGAACGCGCCGCTCCTCGAGGAGTGGCTCTTCCCACCACCCCGGCTCGAGCGACGTCCCCATGTCGAACACGTCGTGTCGGCCGCGCTGGTCCAACGTGAGTTTCATCAATTCATTTATCTCAACGGGTGACGCTTCGGCGACGAGGTTCGCATTGACGATCGTGTTCCGACGAAGATCCGGGTGGATCGCAGCGATCGCCTTCGTGAGGTCAAGGTCCTCGGGCCCTTCGCCCCAGGCTCCGAGGCTCGCAGCGATATCGGTGAGAACCGCAGAAGGATTCTCAATGAGATCGGCGTAGTTGCACACGTGTACGCGCGCCCCTTGAAGGTCGCGCAGCATCGCCCGGTTGTACGTAGCCCACAACGCAAGACCCGTGAGCGTGCGCAGTTCGTCGCGTCTGGTCAACGACGCCGCCACTTCCAACGGGTCGCGAACGATGACAACGGCGCAATCCTTATCGTTCGTGATCTGTCGCCACAGTGGAAGCAGGATCGAAATTCGAGGATCCTTGAGTAGGTACGGATCGTTCCCAAAGAGTTCACCCAGGGCCGCGCGCTGCGCGTCGACGAATTGAATCGCCACGTCTTCCTTGGTCCAGTCGTGTGGGAAGATCGGCGGGCTGTCCCAGCGACCCCCGAAATGTGCGAGCAAATCGTCGTTCGCTCGAACGATGCTCAGCAACTCGAAATAGCCCTCGGGGTTTCCGTCGTCGGCAGGCATGAGGTCGTCGGGCGGCCCGATCCCAAAACCCATCGCCCCCAGGGCGCCCGCCAATGCGGACGTGCCCGATCGATGCATTCCCAAAACGAGTACTCCCATGCAACAAAACTACCTCGGGTCCTTCACTCGATTCCAGTGGATGTCCTCGACGCAGACGACATCGCAGTTATTTCGCACCACGTATGACAATCGGAAATGCCGAAATATCGCTGCATCGAACAATTGGGTAATCAAAACCGGTTGCGACGTTACCGCGTCATCACCAACCTTCTACGTTGCCGCGATGAGTCACGACCACGTACGAGGTCGTACTACGGTTTATTTCGCGCGTACGAATCCACCACGAACGACGATCGCGACGAGATAGAGCACCGTGACACTCACTACTTCCTTAGTCATACCGGCCTACAACGAGTCGCTACGACTCGCGGCGGGCTTTGAACGACTGCGACCGGTCCTCGAAGAGATGAACCCCGAAGAGGTCGAAGTGATCGTCGTGGACGACGGTTCGAGTGACGACACCTTGCAGGTCGCCAACAGCGTGTACGGTCATCTACCCCACGTGCTGTTCGTCCAGCAACCCGAGAACCGAGGAAAGGGGGCCGCCGTGCGGCTCGGCATCTCGGTCGCTCGCGCGCCGTTCGTGATCGCGACCGACGCCGACTTGTCGATCCGACCGGTCCACTTGCCCGATTTCGTGGTCGCCCTGCACGACACCCCCCTCGTGCCGGGTTCGCGCGAACAAGACACCAACGACGGCTACGACGCGTTCGTACGTACGCTGGCCGGACGAGTCTTCAATCTCCTCGTTCGCCATTACACCGGCACGACACTGCGCGACACCCAGTGCGGGTGCAAGGGATTCCAGTTGGGACCAGCGAGAATCCTGGGGCTCCTTGGCTTCTACGACCGCTTCGTGTACGACGCGGAGATGCTCTATCTCGCCGACCAGTTAGGCATCATGATCCAACCCATCCCCGTCACGTGGGACGACATCGCGGGCTCCACCGTCCACGTGGGACGCGACTCGATCCAAATGATCCGCGACCTTCGTTCCCTCAAGCATCGAAAGTACGAGAATCCCGTCGTCGAACTCGAGACCGACGTCGACGTCCAGTCGGTCGACGACGCGGCGCGCAAAGCGCGCGTGCAGGGAACCGTCATCGCTCGAGGAACGCATAACGCGTTGGTGGTGTTGCCGCGCGACGGGGCCGTCGCCGGCGTGGGAATCGCCGCGACGCTCGGTGGATCGCTGCGCACCGCGGGACTGGCCGAACTGCGAGGTCGCACGTACGACGCCGTCACCCCCTCGCAGTAGGCGCGTCGAGCACGCGATGGGCTAGGCGCGACTTTCGAGGGTCGAGAGGAAACGATTCAACGAGTCGAGGGTCGCCTTCACCGCCGAGATGAGATCGTCTTCGGAACGCGCGATACCAAAACGATCGGCTTCGTTCGCCAGCGAACGAAGCGTCACGATGACCGGCCAGTCTCGACCGTTCGTGACGTTGGTCACCGTCATGAGCGAATACGGTACGTCGTAGCCGAGGTCACGCAACGCCGCGAGCGTTGCTTCGGCGCCGCCGATCAGAGGGCCACTGCCGGCGCGTCCGATCCCGGTACGACCGTCGACCGATAGTTGCACCTCACAGAAACCATCGGAGGTGTCGTAGTCGGCACGGATCAGCGCGACTCGAGGACCTTCGCCGCGTTGGATGTCAACCAGCGCACGATTCGCGTCTTCAACGACGACGGCCGCTTCGGGATAGTAGAGACTGGCGATCTGATTGGCCGCGCTGCGCGTCGCCAACGGATCCTTGGAGTTCGCAATCAGCGTGACGACGTTGACGTCGCCGTTGGCGTGCTTGGTGATACCGACATTGAGAACCCCGGGCAACGAACGCAGCTCGAGTTCGAAGTCTTCTTCCGTTCTTGACATCATGAGATGCGAATGCCCTTCTTCTCGTAGAGACGTCCGTCGGCCATCCGCAGTAGCTCGCCCGGATCGGTCGAGTCACGCGGAGAAGTCGCGGTCCCGATTGTGAACTCTACGGGATTGCCGAGCGCCACGAGGTGACCCTTCAGCCGTTCGGTGAAGCCCGAGGACTCGTGTCCCTCTGCGTTACTCAAGATCACCGCGAACTCGTCCCCGCCGATGCGCGCTGCGGTGTCGCCCTGGCGAACGGCCTGGCGCAACGCGAACCCGAATTGACGTAACAAATGGTTGCCGAACTCGTGGCCGGACTTGTCGTTCACGGCCTTGAAGTTATTCAGATCCACTAGGACCAGCGTGAACGCCCAGCCGTAGCGAGCGCTGCGCGCGGCCGAAACTTCGAGGGCCTCATCGAAGCTGCGGCGATTCGCAATGTTGGTGAGCGGGTCGTGAGCGGCACTGAAGCGCGCGAGGTGCAGGGACATCGCCAACTGGCACGCAGTGCGCACGGCGTCACATTCGGCCGAGGGCACGGTGTCGGGTTCGCAGTAGACACCCGGCGACGCGTTGAGGTGCGCCGCCATTTCGGGTGTCACGGCTTCGCCACCGAGTCGGAACATCTGCGTGCCGAACGATTCGTTGACGAGAACGACGGCCACGTCAGTGAGTGAGTGTCGGGTCGCGAACAACTCGAGTATCGAATAGATGAATCCGACGCCGAGTTCGCGTTCGGATAGTTCGTTCAGCATCGTCTGGAACAACCACGGCTCGTAATCTTCGCCCCCAAAACCGGTGCCCGGATCGACCGCGTGAATCGAGATCAGCTTCGCAGCCGACCCGGAATCATCGTCGCTCTCATCGCGCATGGACTCGGCCATCGAACCGTTCTTGGAGCTCACAGTTGCAAGTCTGCCAGTTCGACCGGGGTCGGTTCGACGGACCTCAGGATCGAAGCAGCGACGGCTCCTTCTCGGAGCATTTCGGAGAGTTCCGCAGCGGGAACGGGTCGCGAAATGAGATAGCCCTGGCCGCGGTAACAACCGAGTTCGAGCAGCTTTTGGATGATCGTGTCGGACTCGATGCCCTCGGCGATGACGCCCAGGTTCAGCGCCGCGCCCAGTCGGATGATCGACTCCACAATGGCCCGGTCGTAGGCGTCAGTCGTGATCCCGCGCACGAAACTCATATCGAGCTTCAGGAGGTCCACCGGGAGGTTCTTCAGGCCGGTCATCGACGCGAAGCCCGTGCCGAAGTCATCCAGGGCGATCTCGACGCCGAGCGCCTGGAAACTCTTCAGAATCTTGGCGATCCGCTCCGGCTCATCCAGGACGGCGTATTCGGTGATCTCAATGCACAGGCGGTTGCCGGGGACGTTGTTCTCGCGCAGACAGCGTTCAACGAACTCAACCAAGTCGCCCATCTTGAAGTCGGCCGGCGACATGTTGATGCGCACGATAAAGGGCAGCTCCGGGTACTCAATCTGCCAGATCGCCAACTGGCGACAGGCTTCGGCGAAGACCCAGCGGCCCAGTTCGGTGACCAATCCCGTCTCCTCGGCCACCGTAATGAATTCTGAGGCCGCCAGGAGTCCGCGCGTCGGGTGCTCCCAACGGACGAGGGCCTCGGCGGCGAGCACCGCGCCGGTACGAAGATTCACCTCGGGCTGGAAGTGCAGACGCAGACCACCCATATCTATGGCTTCGCGCAGCATCAACTCCGTGCGGGAGCGGTCATTGACCTCTTCACGAAGATCACGGTCGAAAACGACGGCCTGGTTGCGACCACGGGCCTTGGCGGCGTACATGGCGACGTCGGCCCATCCGAGCAGGTCCAGTTCACTCTGTTCGCCCGGTTCGGCCATGGCGATGCCGATGCTCGCGGTATGGGTGACCTCCTGGCCGGCGATAGCCACCGGTTGGGCGATCACGTCGAGAATGCGATAGGCCGTGGCGAGAATCTCCATCTCGCTCTTGGCCTTATCGACGATGAAGACGAACTCGTCGCCCCCGAGACGAGCGGCGAAGTCGTTGGTGCGAATACTGGTACGGATTCGATCCGCGATCGTGACGAGGAGGCGGTCACCACTGCCGTGCCCCAAGTAGTCGTTCATGATCTTGAAACGGTCGAGGTCGATCACCATCACGGCGGTCTGTCGCTTCGCGTTGAGTCGAGACTTCAGCTCGTGGATCAGCGCTCGGCGGTTGGGCAGGCCCGTCAGTTCATCGTGGTTCGCGTTGAAGCGCGTGCGCTCCTCGGCGTCGATTCGGCCCTGGAGTTGCACGAGCATGGAGGCGACCGCCTGGAGAGCATTGATCTCAGGCGTGTTCCAATTGTGCAGGTTGAAGTGAAGGAAGCCGAGCACCCCCCACGTTGAATCGCCGAGCAGGAGCGGTACGGCGACGCCGGCGGCGGGGGTGATGCCCGCTCCGTCGATCATTCGGTCGCGATAGTCGTCGGTGATGTCCTCGGTACCGGTCAGATACGGTGAGCGCAGATCGCGCAGCGCCATAAAAATCGGGTCCGCGTCAAAGGAGATCTCGCCCAGTGGGTCCGGGTCGGGTATTTCATCTCGCGGCGGCCATTCTGACTCGAGAATGGTGAGGCCTCGAACGAGGTCATGACGTCGAATGAATGCGACGTCCGCGTTGAGGAATTCAGCAAGAACCTGGCAGACCCAGTCGAGGACTTCTTGTCGATTCGTCGCCGATGCCGGCATGAGCTTTTCGGCAACTTGAGCGACTAATTCGTCAAGGCGACGCTGATGCAGCAACAGCCCTTCGCGAGTCGCGAGCGTCGCTACGTGGCTCAACAGACTGCCGAAGGCCTTGGTGAGGGAACGTTCGCGACCGGACCAAGTGCGTCCATGTCGCGCAACGACCAGGGCGCCGACGACGTCACCGTCTTGCACCACGATCGAATCGACGAGGACGCCCCATTCAACGCCGAGGACCACGCACGAGAATCCACCGAAGGGAATCTCGCCGGTCAACTGAAGCCGCACCCGCTCACTGATGCTGTCAAACGCACGCTCGGCGTCCGTGCCGACGAGTGGTTCTAGCTCGAAGCCCGGGATCGGCTTCGTGAGATTCGTCACTACCGCGACGATTTGTGTACCGGGAACGACCTGGAGGAGAGTTTCGACGACGAGACGCGTCTCTTCGCCCGCGCGGTCCAGATACGAGTGACTGAGACTTCTCATGGGGGATCTACCTTCGCCGACAGATAAAGGCCTGGATCAGGGGTTGAACCTTGCGGTTCGACCCCCGTTATGCAGTTTTGTTACCTGAGAAAGATTATTACACAGGCCGTCTAAGAAGTAAACCCCAACATTCTCACCACTTTTCATCTTTTTTCGACGGAGTAAGGCTCAATTGGAGAGATCGTTTCGGTGTCGCGGCTCAGGACGTGACTCAGTGGAAGTCGCACGCTGTGCACCGAGGGCGGGGGCGCCTGGAAGACCCGAAAGACCATGACGGCCGTCTCGCCGTCGCTGAGCCCCCAGAAATGATGGAAGCGCTCGGACTGCATGTGCATCTCATCGAGGTAGCGCTCGCCAGCCATGACGAGCATGTCAGATTCGTCAACGGCGTAGAGAAAAACTGGTGAGGTCGGTTGCACGGACAGTCCGTGCATCTCGGCCGTCAACCAGAACCTCTCCATGGCCGAGCCCCCACGCACGTACCACATCGGGTCGGCGCGCGGGACGGTGATCATGGCCAAGGCCGAACTGGTCATCACCGAAGCCTGCATCCTCATCCCGAGGGCCGATCCCGCTCGCCAGTCCGAGAGATGACCCATCACGTCAGCGCGTCCGAGAATATCGAGTGCCGCGTAACCACCCGGATCGAGCTCGAGCGTGCGGACGTCAAGGCCTTCATCCAGGACGTCGCGACCGGGCCAACGGATCTCCGACAGCATCTCTTGGTGCACGGTCGGCAACAAGAACCGCAGGCGATCGGACGCCGCGAGCAATTCCGCCCCGGCATTGATGCGACCCCGCTCGGTGGCGAAATGAAGTTGCGCCCCCTCGCGTTCGACACCACGCGTCAACGTTGCGACCGTCTCCGCTTCGATTGGGGACGGCTTGCCGATTCGGCGATTGGACGATCGACTCTGGAGATATTCGCGTAAAGGTGTGATCGCCACGTCATCTGAGGATCCGAGTTGCAATGAGGCGACGTGGTGCGAAGGTCGACCCTGGGGAAAGAGTTTCACCGGCCCGAGCTTCTTGAGCGAGGCCGCTTGGACTCGGGCATTGAAGAGGGCCGCACCGATGCCCACGTACGTCGCGCGATAGGCCACGTCCATGGTGGACGTGCGCTCGGGGATCATGAAGAACCGGATCTCGTCGTCGCTCGCCTCGAAGCGCCACGGCTGCACATTGCCGCCCGACGGCGCGCGCCGCGCGGCGTCAACGATCATCTCGATTGGGTCATCACTTTCAAGCGGTGGGTCTTGCGGCGGTGGCGTGAAGAGGTCGGCTTCGGCTTCGAGGTTGACCTCAACCGGTCCGAGACTCTCGAGAATCTCTTCGACGTCGAAGCGCACCCGTCCCGACGGCAGCTCACCGCCGAGGCCGATTCGCCGCACCGCCGCCGCGACCGTCGCTGCACCGAGCGTAATTTCGCTCCCGAGTTGGGGCCAGCCCGTAATGGTCTGGCCGACTTCTAAGAGCGAGGCCGCACCGCGCGAGGACGCCTCGCGAGCTCCAATCAATCGAATCACGTACGGACCCTTTTGCGCCGTCGTCAGATTGGCCAACTTTGACGAGTCCATGTCGCCCAACAGTCCGTGGAAGATCGGACGATCCGGTTCGAGGTCGAAGCGCTCAACGTCGAGCACGCCCCGGTCACTCGTCTCCATGATCACCGGTATCTGACGATCGCGCGCCGCCTCGCGCACGAGGAACTTCATGTCCAGCGAGTCGCACTCTTCAATGACGAGGTCGAGTCCATCAAGAAACTCACCCAGGTTCTCCGGACGAATCCCGGTCGGTTCGACGACCACTCGCAAGTAGGGGTCGATCTCAGCGATTCGTCGTGCGGCGACCACCGCTTTATTGACGCCTAGGTCGAGCACGCTCGCGGGTATCCGATTCAAGTTCGACAGTTCCAACGTGTCAAAGTCGGCCAGGCGAATCTCACCCGCCAGTCCCTCCATCGCGATGACGTGGGCGATCGTATGACCGGCGCTCAGTCCCACCACGCCGATGCGAAGCGTGCGCTGTCGAGCCTGCTCGGCGCGAGTCAGTTTGTTGCGGTTGCGGTCAAGTCGAAGCGTCGAGAAGGACTTCGGCGCGAGGAGTCGAACGACGGCGCGACGCCACGGGTAATAGATCCATCGCGAGCCTTCATTGAGCAGTGGCTTGGAGACTGGAGGAATGATCTCGCCGAGTTGTTCATGTTGCTCGGCGAGACGGTCGATGATTTGCAGCGCCGAGTCCTCTCGAAGAATGCGCAGAACCTCTCGTTGTGCTCGTTCACCGACGTCCAAGATGAGCGGGCGACTGGCCCGATTGCGGGTCGAGGCCGGCTCAATTGGACCCTCCCCCGAGCGAGAAGGACCTCGAAGGAGTTGCTCGGCCTCGCGTCGATAGGCCTGTTGATTCACCGACGTCGCGAGTTCATAGGTGCGCCCACGTTGCCACGCGACCGCCACGGTGCGATAACGCTCGTCGGGGAATGGCACCCAATGTGTTCCAACCTGTAGCGCCCCCGTTACGTCACCGACTGGCATCAACGCGTCCGACACCGCAGCGATGGCGAACTCCGCGCCCAACCAGTTCATGCCGTGCGTGACCGAACGCGAGATGGCGGCCAGGAGTCGCGCGCCGACCACTGAGGCGCCCTTAGACCACGCGCCCTTAATTTCCAGCGCGCCGAGTCGAATCTCTTGTTCGATCAGATCGTGAATGATGCCGATTTCCGGCGACGACGACATCTCTTCGATGATCGCGGCTTGGTGACTGCCCTCCAGCGGGCCGTGGAAACGCACGCCAGCGACCGCGGAACCGTCGGCATCAAATCCCAGAATGAACAGCGGCACACCGTTGCCCTCTTCGAGTTCGAGGCGTCGCAACGTTCCCTCAAATCCTCGACTGCGGAAGATGCCCTCGGCCTCGTTGAGGTAAACCTTCCAGAGATCGGGTCGCTCCAAAGGATGGTGGCCTTCGAAACGTACTCCTGATTCTTGGTCTACGAAACTCGAGCCGTACCGATACCGACGACCGATTGAGTTACCCACTGACCACCTTTTCCAATCCGCGTGCGAAGGCCGACAGCCGTCAATTTGCCGCCATTTCCCTTGAAACTATAGTGAATCGTCCCTTGAATATGGTGGACCGAAAAGTCCCAACTTTGTTCAGTCGAAAGTCGAAAAACGCGAAAGGTCGTAGCCGCGAGTTCGCGCCACGCAACCTCAGTGGTCCTCAGATTTCCTTTCGGTACAACTAGAATTCACACGCCGCGTCCATAGAATGGACAACATGTCGACTATCAGTCGTCTAGAAGTATGTTTTCACCAGGGCAATACCGAAGTACGAAGTTCTCATTGTCATGGTTTTGTCACAACATTGGCCACGAACACGGATGGAGAGAATGACCAAGATTCTGGTCGTAGATGACGACTCTGAGATGACCAAGCTCCTCGACACGTTCTTGACCGGAGAAGGTCATGAAGTCCTAGTGGCCGCCGATGGCGGCACAGCCGTTCGGGCCACTTCCTCGATGGAACCGGACTTGGTCCTCTTGGACATTGTCCTGGGCACCGAGGACGGACGTGACGTCCTTCGCGAACTGCGACTCATCAGCGACGTACCGGTGATCTTCCTAACTGGACGGGGACTTGAGTCGGAGCGGATTGCCGGGTTGAAACTCGGTGCCGACGACTACATCGTGAAGCCGTTTTCTTTGGGCGAAGTATCGGCCCGCATTGAATCGGTTCTGCGACGTTCTGGCGCCAACTTGGCACAGTTGCACATCGACGCTCCGACGTTGCACTTTGGTGACCTGCTCATCAACGAGAACACGCATGAAGTCCATCTTCGCGGCGCGCTGCTCGAACTCACCTCCAAGGAGTTCGCACTCCTCGCGTTCCTCGCACGATCACCTCGACAGGTGTTCTCGCGCGAACAACTGCTCGAACACGTGTGGGAGTCCTCCAGCGAGTGGCAGAACGAGGCCACCGTGACCGAGCACATTCGTCGACTTCGCGCGAAGCTCGAAGTCGACCCCGATCACCCTCGTTGGATTACGACGGTCCGCGGCGTCGGGTATCGCTTCGAGCCGGAATCGACCGCGACTTAACGGTCGCTCTCAGGAGCGATGGGCGAGCAGGTCGTGAACTCGGTCAACGAGGTCACTCGGTTTGAAGGGCTTCGCCAGGAAATCACAGCCGTCCGGATTCAATTCCGCGAGGATGCTTCGGTTCGCGGTGCCCGACACGAGCAGCACGGGCAGGTCGGGGCGTTTCGACTGCAATGCCGTCGCGAGATCGCGTCCCGACATCTCGCCCATCACCACGTCACTCACGAGCAAATCAAATGTCCCTTCGAACTCCTCGACCACCCGCAACGCTTGTTCGCCAGAAGCGGCTTCGGCAATCCGGTAGCCATTCCTCTCGAGGATGCGACTCATGAATCGACGCACTTCCTCGTCGTCGTCCACGATCAAAATCGTGGCGGAGCCGCGCGGCCGTTCGGGTACAGGAAGTTGCGATCGTTCGTCAACTTCTTCGGCCACCGTGGGAAAGGTGATCTCGAAGGAGGTCCCCCGACCTAGTTCGGAGCGGCACACGATGGCCCCGTGACTTTCTTCGGCGAGTCTTCTCGCCGCCGCGAGTCCCATCCCGGTCCCCTTGAAGGGCCCTTTTGTTGTGAAGAGCGGATCGAAACAGTGTTCTCGGGTCTCCTCGTCCATCCCAACGCCGGTGTCAATGAATGTCACGCTGACGTGTTCGCCTTCGACGAGACCGAGCGAAGCGGCGGCGGCGTGGTCCAGGTTGAGTGACGAGACGGCGATCGTCAATGTTCCGCCGAGCGGCATGGCGTCGCGCGCGTTGATCGCAAGATTGAGAATCATTTGCTCGAATTGATCCGCGTCCACGCGTACGTTGCCAGCTTTTCCGTCGAGATCGAAATGCACTTCTATGTTCCCGCCGAGAATTCGTTCGAGTACTTCGGCGTTGGACTGCACGACCGCCACGGGATTGAATACCACGAGCTCCGGTTCGCGCGTTCGCCCGATTGCTTGCAGCTGCGTCGTCAACATAGAAGCGCGAGACGCCGTCGACTGGATCTCCCTCACCATCTGCACGGCGCGTTCGTTGTCGTCCAGGTCGTTCGAGAGGATTTCCGCGTAACCCGAAATCAGCGTGAGGAGGTTGTTGAAGTCGTGCGCGATTCGACTCGCGACCTGACCTCGGATCTCCATCGTGTACGCGTGACGCAATTCGGCCTTGAGCTCGCGGTGATTCGTCACGTCATCTATCAACGTCAGTATCCCGGGTGTCTCAGTCCCCGTGGGTGGCAAGAGTGCCGCCGACGCGCTCAAGACACGTAGCTTCCCAGCAATCTCGACGTCGACAAAGTCGCGCCCGTCGGCCGAGTCGCCACGCACTACGTCGGACCAAAGTTCTCTTAGATCGGGCAAGGTCGATTCCGGAAACACTGACTCGTGTTGCGCTCGCCCTTCGCTGAACTCCGGCCACGCGAATACACGGCTGGCGGCACGGTTCCACCATCGCACCCGCCCGTCGACATCCGCCTCGACGATGCCGACCGGGGCGGTCTCGATC
>Ga0302202_10000095_pt1 | contig 95587 bp, 84 predicted proteins | sample II_Bog_N3_3_FD_194579 | JGI IMG/M metagenome (GOLD analysis project Ga0302202, IMG submission 194579) | Peat permafrost microbial communities from Stordalen Mire near Abisko, Sweden - II_Bog_N3_3 | ecosystem: Environmental > Terrestrial > Soil > Wetlands > Peat | place: Sweden: Abisko... | reverse complement strand
AGATGTCGTTTAGAAGCGTGGTTGATAGCGCCGCCGTGGTCGTGGCGAGCGCGTTTGAGCCGCTGTAGTTGTTCACCGTGAGCAGACTACCGCCGGCGTCCGTGAATCCCGTAAAGACAAACGCGTTGGTGCCACCCGAACCAAAATCGAGCGTCGAATTGCCGTTGATAGTCAGGGTGCCGACCGCCTGGGAGAAATTGTTGAGGGCCAACGTCGTCCCGGCCGACATGGTAAGGCTGGAGGTCTGTAGGATCGTGTTGCTCTGGCCAAGCGAAAGAGTCCCCCCGCTTAGGGTTGTCGCGCCGGTGTAGGTGTTGCCCCCATTGAGCGCGCCGGTGCCGTTCGAGAGGACCAAGGTCCCGTTGCCCGTCTTGGTAAGGTTTCCTGTCCCGGTTCCCCCGTTTGTGATCTGTCCGGAGATGGTTGAGCTGGTTCCGGCGTTAGTGTTTACTGCCAGCGTTTCGCCGGTGTTCGTGTTTGATAGCGCCAGGGTTCCGGATTGCGTGGCGTTGGTCATGGTCAGCGTGAAACTGCCGTTGGTCTGGGTCAGTGTTCCACTCGAGTTGATTCCCGAGAGCCCCGCGTTCGCGTAAATGGCGATCGGATTGGCGATGGCGCTCGAATTCGTGGATCCAATGGTGCCATACTGCAGATTCACCACGCCCGATCCGAGGGCCGTGCTTGAGTTCGCGTTCACGGTACCCGACAATATCAGGGTGCCCGAGGAATAGGTGTTCGACCCTGAAAGGGTAGTCGACCCAGTTCCCTCAAAATACAACGAGCCGGGTCCGGAGATAGTTCCCGTCGAGACGAGGTTGCCCGAACCGTTTATCGTGATCGCATTGGCTCCTAGGCTAATGTTTCCGCCCAGCGTTAGGAGGCCAGCCGAGTTATTCTGGATCTGGATAAAATTATCGAGCTTGAGGTTCGAATTGATGGTCTGGCTTGTATAGCCGTGTGTCTGGTTGACGATGATCCCTGTGGAGCCCAGGCCCAACGAGTCGTTAAATTCCAGGCTTCCCCCGTTTAGGGTGTATTGGAACGGAGCATCGATCTGGAGGTTCCCTATCACTTGATTGCCGGTGACGCTGATCGTCTGGGCGGTGCTGACTTGGCTGTTGTCGAGGAGAACATTGGTGTCAGCCGCCGGATTTGAAGCGGGATTGTTGGCCCAGTTCAGGTCGTCAGTCGTGCTTCCCTGTGCGCCCCAGGTGCTATTGCCCGCTCCATTTGTCCAAACGCTTGCCTGCGCATGGACAGACGCGGGTAGAACCCCCGCAAAGGCAATGGCGCACAAGGCCGTCCACCTGCTGCAGGTTCGGAAAAACATGTATACAACGCCTTCGTTACTCACAACCTAGGGTTTATCGGCACAAGGCCGGCGTGCCGAAGGGATTAGGGCTTACTACGTAGTCTCCACCTGCCTCGACGCAGATGCCCGCTTAGCATCATCGGCGTTCCAGGTCATGTATCGGCGCCCAGCACCAAGGGGTTAACTTTGGGTATGACTCCGGAAGGCGTGCCGGATCAGACACGGACGTCCCAGGGCGTGCCGGGAATCCGTGCAGGGGCGCGCCCCGTTTAGATCTGGGGATCAGACTCCGAGTGCCTATGCACGTCGACGTTGCGCTTCTTCGAGTTAACCTCGGGAAAGGTTTCCTCGAGATAATCGCAGAGGTCCTCCGCCGATTCCTCCGACCGGAAAGACACGCGCAGGGCTATGGACCACAGAGTCTCCACCTTGCCTTTGCCTGCTGCAGCCCACGCTTCCTCGCTCGAGCAAAGGAGACCCCTGCTCTTTGCGGCATGAGCTTCCTGCCTGGCTAGCGATTTGGCATCTTCAGAAAGCATGACAGGGCGGTGCAGAGGTCGGGCACATGAATTCCACATCGGCCGGATAACAAAGGTCTTTAGACAAAGGAGAAACGGTCAATCCCAGGTACGCGTCGACCGAAGTCCTGCTGCATGTCCTGGGTATTCGAGCCCAGATCAATTCCACGAGCCTCAGCAGGCGGAACCATTGATCGAAAAAAGCTGTATAATTTATTCTATAATAATGGCTTAAATCATATTTATCCAAATCTAAGGCAGCGATTTTGGCTGAATGTGTCATATGGTTTTTTGCGGCAAGATGAAGCTTGCTTTAATCATATCGTCTAAATCTATATTGATTTAGTATGATTTATAGAGGCTTTCACCACCTCTCTCCATTTTATCCCCGTCGGGAGCTGCTGAATGAATCGGAAGCACACCTGGCACCCAGCACCACGGGGTTTTCTTTGGCCTCCTGCCCGGTTGGACGGCACGCCTGGCACCCTCGGGCCAGCGAGGATGCGCGTCGGACCGGCAGGCGGCCGAATCTCTTTCTGCGCTCGCCCGGGTTTCTAGCGCAATGCGATGCGTGTACGGTCATAGGGGTGAAAGTGGGCGAGCGCAGATCTATTCACTGCCCACAACATGGCACTCACGCGTGGCCTGGAAACCGGCGGGCTGGCAGCTAGGCCTCAAGGGGCAGCCGCCTCCAGGCTCATCAAATTCCTTCCCATGAGCGCAACCTCGTACCATCCCGCAACGCTGGCCCTGCATGCCGGCCAGACCCCCGATCCGACGACCGGCGCCCGCGCGGTCCCGATCTACCAGACATCCTCGTATGTCTTCAAGAGCACCGACCACGCGGCGGCGCTCTTCGCGCTTAGGGAGTTCGGGAACATCTACACTAGGCTGATGAACCCGACGACCGATGTCTTCGAGCAGCGGATCGCCGCGATAGAAGGGGGCTCCGGCGCCCTCGCCGTCGCGTCCGGGCAAGCGGCCGAGACCCTCGCGCTCCTGGCCATCACCCAAGTGGGCGATGAGATCGTCTCCGCCGACAACCTTTACGGGGGCACCTACCAGCTCTTCCATTACACGCTCCCGAAGCTCGGGCGAACCGTGAGGTTCGTTGATTCCAAGGACCCGGAGGCCTTCCGCGCCGCGATCACGCCGAGGACCCGCGCGCTTTATGCCGAGACGATCGGAAACCCGAAGCTTGACATTCCGGACTTCGAGGCGCTCGCCAAGATTGCCCACGATGCGGGCATTCCCTTGGTGGTCGACAACACGATCGGCGTCGGCCTCGTGCGCCCGATCGAGCACGGCGCCGACATCGTCGTTGCCTCGGCCACCAAGTACATCGGGGGACACGGCACCAGCATAGGTGGGGTGATCGTGGACGGAGGCCGTTTTCACTGGAACAACGGCAAGTTCCCGGAATTCACCGAGCCCGACCCAAGCTACCACGGCCTGAAATTCTGGGACGTATTCGGGTCTTTCCCCGGACTCGGCAACGTGGCGTTCATCATCAAGGTTCGGGTCCAGCTGCTCCGCGACATCGGGCCTGCGCTGAGTCCCTTCAACTCATTCCTCTTCCTGCAGGGCCTGGAGACCCTGCCGCTGCGCCAGCGGCAGCACTCGGAGAACGCGCTCGAGATCGCCCGGTTCCTCAGGGCCCACCCGCTCGTCAGCTGGGTCACCTACCCCGGGCTTCCCGACGACCCGAACCATGCGCTGGCGGCGCGCTATTTGAGCCACGGCTACGGCGGAATCGTTGGCTTTGGGATCAAGGGCGGGCGCGATGCGGGGCGGAAGTTCATCAACTCAGTGAAGCTGCTCTCGCATCTTGCGAACATTGGCGACGCAAAGAGCCTAGTGATTCACCCCGCGAGCACCACCCATCAGCAGCTCACTCCCGAGGAGCAGAAGTCCGTCGGCGTGACCGACGATTACGTGCGTCTTTCCGTCGGCTTGGAGGACGTGCGCGACATCCGGGCTGACATCGACCAGGCGTTGAGGCAGGCGTCCGGGTGAGAAGGGTCGACCGTCAAGACAAACAGGGTCATCCCTACGCTGTTTCCTCCCTGACGTCCGATCCATGACCATCTCCAGAGACCGCCTGAAGCGCGAATCCCTCGAGGGGCCGGCAAGCATCGGGGAATTCTTTGCCCTCGGCCGCTTCTACTCGATCGATCGCATCCCCTTCGTCGGACCGGATGCCGGGCACAGGCCGATCAAGATAGGACTCTTCTCCGGCGTCCACGGGGATGAGCCAGCGGGCCCGGAGGCGCTCCGGGAGTTTCTGCGTTCGCTGGAGCGATACCCGGAGAAGGCTGCCGGCTACGACCTTTCGGTCTACCCCGTCGCTAATCCGACCGGGGCCGAAAAGGGAACGCGGGAAAACTGGGCAGGCAAGGACCTGAACCGCGAATTCTGGCGCGGCTCTCCCCAGCGCGAGGTGAGAATCATCGAGGCCGAGCTGGAGACGGCGCAGTTTGACGGGATCATCACGCTCCACGCAGACGACACGTGCGAGGGGCACTATGGCTACACGCACGGACGGGCGGTCGAGGACTCGCTGTTGCGTCCCGCGCTGGAGGCCGCCGAACGGGTGCTTCCCCGCGACAACCGCCCGATGATCGACGGTTTCTCCGCGAGCCACGGAGTCATCAACGACTGCTTCGAGGGTATACTCTCGCCCCCACCGGTGCAGCGACCAAGGCCCTTCAACCTCATCTTCGAGACCCCGGCCGGGGCTCCCCCGCACCTGCAGGTGGCTGCCCATGTGGCAGCCCTTGAGGCGATCCTCGCCACCTACCGGGCCTACATTTCGTACGGGCAGGGCCTTTAGCGGCGGAAGGCTCGCCCCGGCAAAGGGCCGCCCTGGGCACTAGGCGATGGCCTTATGCCCCGGGGAATTGGGACTAATGCCGTGGGCGGACCCGCCAAGCTTCTAGGCCCCCCAAGGGAATTGTCGCGAAAGGCCGACGTTGCAGGCGACCCCACCTGGTCTCGGCAGCGGCCCCAAGAGACAACCCCTCGGGAAAGGAGGGTTTGCGCATTGACAGACGCCAAGGCTCTCCCGCCTTGTTTTGAACCCAACCCCACCCCTCCCCGAATACCCTACCCCATGCAAGAGCCCGCATCGACCGCGCCCGACGGAAAGACAGCCCAGGGGGACCGCGTGCCCCTTTCCCAGAAACTGGGCTACGGACTGGGGTCCTTCCAGGACATGTGGGGCCACTGGCTTTACGGGGCGCTCGTGTACCTCGTGTTCAACATCTACCTTGGCGTCCCGCCGAAGTGGATCGCGCGCGCCCTCCTCTTCAAGCTCGTGTTCGAGGCCGTGTGGGACTCGGTGTTCGGGTGGTGGTCCGACAACGTGAGGACCCGGTTCGGAAGGCGCCGGCCGTTCCTGCTCGTGGGCGGCGTCCTAGCGGGCTGCATCCTGCCCCTGCTTTTCCAGGTCCGGCCGGGTTGGACCGATCTCCAGTACTTCGGGTTCATGGTGTCGACCCTGGCGCTCCTGGTCCCGATCATGAGCTGTTTCTACATGCCCTTCCAGAGCCTCGGCGCCGAGCTCACGCCGGACTACCACGAGCGCACCTCGATCGGAGCCACGCGAAACGCCATACAAAAGATACCGGAGCTGGCCATGTTTGCCGCGGGAGCGTTCTCCACGGCGGGCGTCTGGGTGGCTGCAACCTGGCACGACGTTCCCTCGAGGCTCGCGATGCTCCTGGGCCAGACCGCCCGCTGGTTTGGCAACGTCGCTGCAAGCCTCGCAACGCTCGACTTCACCCGGTTCGGCGCGCTGATGAAGACGATCTTCGGTTGGGCGCCCGCAGTGGAAGGCGCAAAGCCCAACATCCTGATCGGCGCCCAGGCCTATACGACCGTCCTCGGCACCATCCTGGTCGTTACGGGAATCCTCCTCTTCGCGCTCACGCGCGAGCGCTACTATGACAAGCTGGTGGCGGGCCGCCAGGGCAAGATCTCCATAAAGGACACCCTCTGGAAGGCGCTCTCGTGCAAGCCATTCAGGGCAAACCTGTTCATGGCGCTGTCCTATGGCATTGGCACCAGCATGATCAGCACGCTCGGCTATTACTGCACCATCTACTATGTCTGTCGGGGCGACGTCGCCATCGGCAACAGCTGGAATTTCTGGATGGGGCTGGCGAGCATGCTGCTCGGCTTCTGCGGCATCCCCGTCTACACGAAGCTCTCGCATGCCATGGGAAAGAAGAGGGCGATGATCGCAGTCCAGATCTGCGCGATCGCCGTCAGCCTCTCGTCCTGGTGGCTCTACACGCCGGCGATCGACTGGCTCCAGGTGCTCTACAGCGGCTTCACGGCCTTCACCGGCGCTGGTTTCTGGATCCTCTACGGATCAATGACGGCGGATGTTATCGACGCGGACGAGCTCGAGACCCACCAGAGGCGCGAGGGCGCGTTCTCGGCCTGCGGATCCTGGATCCTGAAGCTGGGAGTTGCCATAGGCAGCTGGGCCTCCGGAGAGATCCTGTCACAGACCGGGTTTGACGCGACGCTTGGCGGCAACCAGACGGCCCACGCGATCTTCACCATGCGCCTGTTGTTCGCGACCATACCCGTCGTGGGGTCCATCATGGCTCTCATCTTCGTCATAAAGTTCCCGCTTACCCCCAAGCGTATGGAGGAGATAAGGGTCAGTCTCGAGGCACGCAGGGGCAAGGTGTAGCTCAGAGCGGCCCCCGACCGCTCGGCACCGAGCGGGTCCGTTCATCCAGAAAAGAGTGCGGACAGGCGCCCCATGCAGACATTGGGCGCATGACGACCAAAAACGATACCGCGGGAGGGGCGCCGTTTCGTAAGGCGCTTGAGGGGGTTTGGCGCGAGTTACTCCGGCCGCTTGGCCTCCTGTTCCTTGTGATTGCCCCGCTCAAGTCCGCGGTTGTGGACTGGAACTGGGTTCCCACCGGATCCATGAAACCGACGATCATGGTGGGCGACCTGGTCCTCGTGAACAAGCTGGCCTACGACCTCAAGGTTCCCTTCACCACCCGGCATGTCGCCACCTGGTCCGAGCCCGCCCGCGGGGACATCGTCGTCTTCTTCTCGCCGGCGGACGGCTCGCGGCTCGTGAAGCGCGTGGTGGGCCTGCCCGGCGACACCGTTGAGCTTAGGCGCGAGGCGCTCTTCATAAACGGAATCCGACAGGGCTATGCGCTCGACGATCCCCTGCCCTATGCAAGGGAGATCACGGAGGATCCCCATCCCATGGTCGTGACCGAGCGCCTCGGCGCCAGGGACCACCTGGTCGCGCTCCTTCCCTCGCGGCCGGCGCTGCGCTCATTCGGGCCCACCAAGGTGCCCGCAGGCGCATACTTCATGATGGGCGATTCCAGGGACAACAGCCTCGACTCCCGGTATTTTGGCGCCGTTCCCCGGGCAAGCATCCTGGGAAGGGCGACGGCGGTGATCGTTTCTTTCGACACCGCGCGTTGGCTCCTGCCCCGCTTTTCCAGGTTCCTGAGCCCCTTTCCCTCCGGGGAAGGCCGCCTTATCCAGTAAAGGGGCGCGAACGACCGCGGCGTCCTCCTGCGGACCCTAGAAGGAAACCTCAACGGGCTCGGTCACGAGCAGCACGGACTGCTCGTGCCTGCCGGACTTGTAGGCCACCCGGATGGCGTCAATCGCGGCGCGGTTGGCCTCCGTGTCCTCGTAGAGGATCACAAGGACCTTGGACCGGAGGCGACTGGGCACCACCGATCCTCGGGGGCGCCACTGCCCGTAGGCGTCAAACACGGTGAGTCCGTCCGGAAACCGAGGAGTCACCTCCTTGTCGACAAAGGCCTGCCACTGGATCTCGCGCAGGCCCCCCTCGGGGTCGTCGGCCTGGCCGATGCCGAAGTAGAGCTCGCTCCTTAGCCAATGCGCCGCCTCCGGCCGCGCGGGGTCGCCCTTCAGGGTGGCCGTGGCCGGGCTGTCGGCCAGGCAAACCGTCAAGGTGAACGCGAGCGCAAGGAGGCCCGCCAGGGGGAGTTGGAGTCTATGTTTCATGGTTTTTGTTTCCCGATTCAGGGAAGCCCTGGTTAGAGCCGCGCCTTGCGGGCCGAAATGATCTCGGTGTTCATGCCGGCCCAGTGGAGCCCGCCGTGGTAGCGGCCGTGCTCCATCTTGACACAGCGGTCGACCACTACCTTGAGGCCGGCCCGCGCCGCGAGCTCGGCCGCCTCGATATTCACGAGCCTTAGCTGGAGCCAGAGCGCCTTGGCATTGATCGCCACGGCCTGCCGGGCCACCGCGAGGCACTCGGAGGCGGGACGGAACACATCGACCAGATCGACAGGCTCGGGGATGCTGGCAAGGTCCGGGTAGCAGACCTCGCCGAGGATGCGCTCGGCCTTGGGATTTACGGGAATCACGCGGTAGCCCTCCTTCTTGAGGTAGCTCGCCACAAACCAGCTCGCCCGCTGGGGATCGCTGGAGAGGCCCACGATCGCTATCGTCCGGGAATTGCGCAGCAATTCCTGGATCACCCGCGGATCCTGGTAGAGCGCCTGCTCCCGGGGCGCCAGCGCCGAGTTAAGCGTTATTGCGCAAGCAGTGCCCGGTCCAGGTCCCATAGGAGGTCCTCAACGTTTTCAAGTCCGATCGAGAGCCGGATCAATTCGGGGGTCACCCCGCCCTTGGAGAGCTCCTCGTCGGAAAGCTGCTGGTGGGTGGTAGAGGCGGGGTGGATTACCAGGCTCCTCACGTCGCCAATGTTGGCCAGGTGCGAGAAAAGCTGGAGCCCCTCGATGAACCTGCGGCCCGCGGCCCTCGCGTCGGCCGAGGTCGCGGCCTTCAGGCCAAAGGAGAAGACGGCGCCTGCTCCCTTGGGCAGGTACTTTTCCGCAAGCGCATGGTCGGGGTGGCTGGGGAGCCCGGAATAGGCGACCCAGGCCACCGCCTTGTGGCCCTCGAGGAAACGCGCCACGCGAAGCGCCGAGGCCGACTGCCGCTCCATGCGAAGGGAGAGGGTCTCCAGGCCCTGGATCAGCAGGAAGGCGTTGAACGGGGAAATGCAGGCGCCGGTGTCGCGCAGCGTCTCGGCCCTCGCCTTCATGAGGAAGCCGTAATGCCCGAACGTGTCGAAGAACCGGAGGTCGTGGTAGGCCGGCGAGGGCGCCGCGATCGTCGGGTACCGGCTGAAGTCGAATTTGCCGGAGTCAAGGAGCACGCCGCCGATCGCCGTCCCATGGCCCCCGATGAACTTGGTAGCCGAATGCACGATGAGCGTCGCCCCGTGCTCGGCCGGCCTGCAGAGCGCTGGGGTCGCCATGGTGTTGTCGACGATAAGCGGGATCCCCCGCGACGAGGCGAGCGAGGCGATGCGGCCGATGTCGAGGATCGCCCCCCTCGGGTTGCCGATCGTCTCGCCGTAGAGGGCCTTGGTCTTCGGAGTGATCGCTGCGTCCCACGCGTCGATCCTCGAGGGCTCGACGAAGCGGACGCCGATCGAGAACTTCTTCAGGGTGTGGACGAGCTGGGTGATCGAGCCCCCGTAGAGCTGGGACGAGGCCACGATCTCGTCCCCGGGCGAGAGCAGCGTGAGGAAGGTGACGAGCTGCGCGGCCATGCCGCTTGCCGTTGCGAGCGCCCCGGCCGCCCCCTCCAGGGATGCGATCCGCTCCTCGAAGACGGCGGTCGTCGGGTTGCTGATCCGGGTGTATATGTTGCCATACTGCTTCAGCTCAAAGAGCTGCGCGGCCTGCTCTGCGTCATCGAACACAAACGACGTCGTCTGGTAGATGGGAACCGCCCGGGCGCCCGTCGAGGCGTCAGGGACGTGGCCCGCATGGACCATGCGCGTCTCAAATCCGAAGGAACGGGGATCGGTATCCTGGCTCACCTTAGCTAGGCAATAGCCACCCCATCGGGTTTGCAAAGGAAGATCGGGTCATATGTTTCCTTTCTGCTTCCGGTACAAGCGCCTGCGTGTAGCGTCACCAGGAATGGCAGACGGATCCATCGAGGCGGTTTATCGAGTTCGGACCCCGCGGGCGGCCCTGGCGGCGCGGGCGGAAGCCCTCCTGCTGGAACAGACCGTCGAGCTGCCGCGCACCGCGCTCAGGTCCGTCTTTGCCCGGGAACGTCTTGTGGGCAGGATCCTCGAGGAGGTCGAGGTGGGGCCGGGCGACTACCGGGTCACGCTTTCCCAGCCCGAGTTGGCCGCTGCGGGGGACCCCGCTCAGCTCCTTAACGTGCTCTTCGGCAACTGCTCGCTTCAGCCCGACATCCTCCTGGAGGATGTCCTCCTGCCGCGGGGACTGGTGACGATCCTTGGAGGGCCCCGGTTCGGGATCGCAGGCATCAGGAGGCTTCTCGGGATCGACGGGAGGGCCCTCACCTGCTCGGTGCTCAAGCCCGTGGGACTCTCGGTGGAGGAGACGGCATCCCTCTGCCGGACCCTCGCGGCCTCGGGCCTGGACATCGTGAAGGACGACCACGGGCACGCCGACCCGCCGTTCTGCCCGTTTGGCGAACGCGTGAGGGCCTGCCTCGCGGCAACCCTTGATGCGGCGGAGCAGACGGGCCGGCGGACCCTCTACGTGCCCAATGTCACCGGCTCGCCCAGGACCGTCAGCGAGCACGTGAGGGTGGCCCGCGACCTGGGCGTCCAGGCCGTCATGGTTTCGCCCATGCTGATCGGGCTTCCCTTCCTCGCGGAGCTGGCTGGGTCCCTGGGGATGCCGATCCTGGCACACCCGGCCTTTGGCGGCTCCCTGAGGATATCGCCCCGGGCCCTCCTGGGCAGGCTCTTCCCGCTGTTCGGGGCCGACGCTGTCATCTACCCGAATTATGGCGGCCGGTTCAGCTTCAGCCGGGACGAGTGCGGTGCGATCGCCGCGGCGCTGCGCGCCCCGCAGGGCGCCACCCTCCCGGCTTTCCCCGTCCCGGCAGGGGGGATGCGGATCGAGAACCTCCAGGAGGTCCTCGGGTTCTATGGCAAGGACACGGTGCTCCTAATGGGCGGCAGCTTGCTAGACGCCCCGGACGCTGCCACGGTTTCCGCACGCGGCCGGCAATTGGTGGAGGCCGCAGCGAGCCAATCCTACAGTCCTTGAGCAAGAAGACCCACATCGCCCGGACCGAGCCCTTCAGGTGGGCGGGTGTGCCCGTGCTCGCCTACAAGGAGGAAGGGGGGACCCATTTCAAGGGGGTCACCCGCCAGGTGCTCTTTGACGACGACGAGTACTTTGAATCGCAGCTTCGGTACTTCGAGATAGCGCCGGGCGGCCACTCCACGCTCGAGCGGCATCTGCACGCGCACTCGGTCATGGTGATCCGGGGCTCGGGCGGCGCCCTGGTGGGGGAAGCCGTGGTCGAGCTGGGCACCCAGGACCTGATCCAGGTCCCGCCCCTCACGTGGCACCAGTTCAGGGCGACCGGAGCGGAGCCCCTCGGCTTCCTGTGCCTTGTGAGGCGCGAGCGCGACAAACCCGTGCTGCCGACCGAGCGCGACCTGGCCGCCCTGCGCGCGGACCCGCGCGCGGCCGCCTTCATCCGGGTCTGAGGCTGCAGAGGACCACCATGAGCCTACCCGATCCGGTGCACCCCGCCACGGCCGCCGCGCAGGCGCTCGGCTTCACCGACCCCGCGACGGGGGCCTTTGTGCCGCCGATCCAGCCCGCGACGACCTACGAGCGCGACCCCGAGAACCGCCTGATCTCCGGCAGGCTCTATTCGCGGGCCGACAACCCGAACTACGACCAGCCGGAGGCCCTGATCACCCATCTTGAGGGCGGGGCGGCCACCGCGGTTTTCAGTTCCGGGATGAGCGCGGCGACCGCCGCCTTCATGGCCCTCAGGCCGGGCGACCACGTCCTCGTCCCGCGCGTGATCTACTGGGCCTTCCGGAACTGGCTTCTCGGTTGGGCGACCTCGTGGGGACTGCAGGTCGAGTCGGTGGACATGACCGATTCCGCGAAGGTGGCGTCGGCGATTCGCAAGGGGAAGACCCGGCTTGTCTGGGTCGAGACACCCGCGAACCCGACCCTGGACGTGAGCGACATCGCGGCGCTTGCGGAGGTCGCGCACCGCGCGGGGGCGATCCTCGGTGTCGACTCGACCTTCGCGACCCCCGTCCTCACGCAGCCCATCTCAATGGGCGCGGACCTGGTGATGCACTCCGCCACCAAGTACCTGAACGGCCATTCCGACGTGATCGCCGGCTCGCTCACGACCCGGGAGGAGAACGAGCACTGGAACGCCGTCAAGGCGGTGCGGTCCCAGACCGGGACCGTGCTGGGTCCGTTCGAGGCGTGGCTCCTCCTCAGGGGCATGCGCACCCTCTATGTGCGGGTGCATGCGCAGAGCCGAAGCGCCCTTCAGATAGCCGAGCACTTCTGCGTCCATCCCGCGATCGAGGCGGTGCTCTATCCGGGTCTTCCCGAGTTTCCGGAGCACGCCACGGCCTCGCGCCAGATGAAGGGGGGATATGGGGGTATGCTTTCAATCCGGGTGAAGGGCGGCGCCCCGGGTGCCCTGGCCTTCATCAGCCGGCTCCGTCTCTGGAAGCGCGCGACTTCCCTGGGCGGCGTGGAAAGCCTGGTCGAGCACCGCGCAAGCGTCGAGGGGCCCCAGAGCTCGACGCCCGCGGACCTGCTGCGGATGTCGGTGGGCCTCGAGGACACCGGAGACCTTATCCAGGACATGGAGCAGGCGCTAAGGTAGCGCCCGGGCCCGGCTACTGGGCGATCTCGCCCGGCGAGATGCCCTTCTCCAGGTCGAATGTCTGGCCCACGGCCCCGACCACCGCGTGCGCGCGGTCGAGCCCCATGTACTGCCTCAGCTTGAAGACAGTCTCAATCCCCGTGCAATGCGCGCCGATCAGGTTGTCTATCCCCGCCTCGGCCACCCGGCCGGCCGCGACGCGCACGGTCTCGTCCGATGCCGCAAAAAGGTGGATCCCGCCGATCAGGGCATGGATCCGCGCGGGGCGCACCGTGAGCCGGGAATACGTCACGATGTTTGCGACGCCCGCGTGGCCGCATCCCGTGACGATGACGAGCCCCTTGTCCGTGTCCAAGACGAGCGACATGTCCTCGGGGATATTGTCCTCCACCGTGCCGGAGGGCGTCGTGACCTTCCCGCTCCCGCTCCAGTTCCGCTCGTCGTAGCCGCGCGGCACCGGGCCCGTGAGCCAGACGCCCGGATAGAGCTGGACGGGACGGTCGTGGACCACGAAGGCGCCCCCGGTCGCCTCGTACTGGGCCTTGATGAGGATCATCGGGTTCATCTCGACGCGCGGGATGGACGAGGTGCGGGGGTAGAAGATCCCCTGCCCAACGTGCGCGCGCGCCAGGGCGCCCGGGGATTTCCTAAGGACGGCGTTGCGAAGCGTCATGAGGCCCCCCACGTGGTCCGAATGGTTGTGGCTTAGGACCACCTCGGGAACCGAGTCCAGGTCCACGCCGAGGTAGGCCGCGTTCTTTAGCACGACATCGGAGTGAAGCCCCGTGTCGAAGAGGATGTTGTTTCCGTCGGCCTGCACGAGCGCCGAGAAGCCCCATTCGCCGAGCGCGCCGCCGTCGGCGAGCATCGTGGACAGGATGGTGATCTTGGCGGAATGAACCCGCCCGCGGGGCTCCTCCGGGTCGGCTCCCCGCGCGCAGGGCGCGAGCATTGCCAGCAGGGCCAGGGCAAGTATCCGGGGGGCGGGGCGGTGCATCGAGAAAGCGTGGAGGCGGGCGAAACCCAGCGAAATAAGAATTTGTCGACGCTTCCCTACCAGCCCGCGGCCTCCCGGACCGGGCCCAGGAGGTCGAGCGCGATCTGCTCCTGCTGGAACGCCACCAAATGGCCGTTGGTCGGCGTTCCCGGGAAGAAGCCCGTCCTGGCGATTCCCACACGCATATCCCCGGCCTTGTGGCGCCGGTCCGCCACCTCGCGGATCGCTTTAAGGAGCCTGTCGCGCGAGGCCCGGGATCGGCCATCGGAGCCGTCCGACTGGAATCCGCTCTCGGTGAGGAGGATGAAGGCGCCGGGGTGCACGGCGCGGACCCGCGCCACGAAGGCCGCGTAGGCGTCGGTAAACCGAGCGACATCGAGCGGTCCCCCGTCGAAGTCCGTGCCGTCATTGATCACGACAATATCCGGCTGGTAGCGCGAGTGGTCCCAGACGCTCCCCTCCTTGTCCGGAAGCGCGCGCTCGAAGAACACCGGGGCCGTCGCAACGTCGGTCTTTCCCGACCAGTCGCGCGTGATGCCGCGGCCTCCATAGCTGACCAGGTGCACCTGCGCGTTCAGCCATCGGGCCAGCACCATGGCGTACGACCTCGCGGCGTTGGTCGTGCGGGGCGTCGAGTCGTTCTCGGGGGGGAACCGCTCGTCGTACTCGCCGCACGTGAGCGAATCCCCGATGAACAGGAGCTTCCTCGCCGGAAAGGCGGGAGGAGGAACGAGCTCGCAGCCTACCGGCAGGAGGACCCCGTCCAGCGAGGCGGTGCCCATCCACGACTCGGTCCTGCGCACGAGCTCCACCACCCACCCCCCGGTCGGTGCGGCGCCGGTCGGAAGCGCGATCTCATTCGGGCCCTCCTTAAGGTGAATCAGGACCGGATCCCACCCGTTGCAGGATAGGTTGAAAAAGCAGTTGGGGGAGCCTCCCGTCATCAGGATCGAGGGCGCGGGGCCGCGGTAGGCAAACCGGACGGTGACCCCCGGGAACCCCATCCGCGCCCCGGCATCCGAGAGCTCGAGCCGTCCCATGTAGGCAATCCGGGGGTCGGTGGGCGCCACGAGCACCCCGGGCCGCGCCGGCAGGTCGCCGGCGAGGGCGCGCAATCCCGGCCCTAAAAGAAAAGCGCAGGCGAGCGCGAGTCCGCGCAGGAACGAGGGGTGGGGCCGGGGGGTTCGGGGCATGGCAGGGGTTTCGCCGGAGGGGATAGAAGCCGCCACCGTGGGCCCGAAGCCGCCCCAAATCAAACTCGATCCCTATTCCATGATCTTCCGCAGCTCGGTGAGCTGGCGGCGAAGGTCGTCGACCTCGGCCCTGAGCGCCTGTGATTGCGCCTCGAGCTTCTCGAGGCGCTCGTTCTCGAAGCGCACCGTGAGCACCGCGGGCTCGGCGGCCGGGGAGACGGGCGCGGGCTCAAGCGAGACCGGGCCCGAGAGCAGGTGGGAGTAGCGCTGCTCCTTCATGCCCGCCATGCGGGGAAGCTTCGCCACGAGGGGATCCTCGGGCCTTGAGGCCAGGAGCGCCAGGCAGGCCTCCGTGTCCTCGAGGCTCGGGAACTCGTGCATCCGCGATGTCCGCGTCCGGACCTCGCCCACCGTCTGGGGCCCCCTTAGGAGAAGGACGCACAGGACCGCCACAGCGGGCCTTTCCAGGCCGAAGGATTCCACGACGCGGTGACCGTACCGGGAGACCCTGCTGTCCGCGCCCTGAAACATGAAGGCCAGCTTCTTCTCCCTTAGCGAATCCAGGCCCCTGACCACGACCTCCTCCGAGAACGACACCACGGGATCCCGGTTCGAGCTCTGGTTGCAGGCATTGGTGAGCGCGTTGAGCGAGAGCGGGTAGTAGTCGGGGGTGGTCAGGTCCTTCTCGACCAGGGCGCCCAGCACCCTGGCCTCGACCGGGTTCAGTGTTTCCATTCGGGCATCCTTGGGCCTAGTCCCGGGTCAGGGAACGGAGGGGCGTGGGGCGGCGGGCATGGCCTTCACCTCAAGGGAGCCGGGCTGCAGGCCCTCCGAGGTGGCCCTTAGGGTGACGCTTCCGGGTTCGCCGGTCGACTGAACGATCACCTGCGCAAGGCCGTTGAACACGCTGCGGCTCCAGTGGAGCGCGGGCGGATCCTCCGTGAGGCGGAGCACGACCCCCTTGCTGACTCCGGCGCCCTCCGGGCCATAATTCTCGATCGGGACGGCGACCACGTTCTCGCCCGGGTGTAGGAGCGCCTTCACGTCGTACACGGCTGCCGAGCGCGGGTCGGCACCGCCCCCGACCTTGTGGCCGTTCACGTAGACGGCGACCCCGCCCGCAATCCTCGAGAACACGATTTCGACCGCGGGGGACGCGAGGTCCTTGGCCTCCACGTTGAAATGGGTCCTGTAGAACGCCCTCTCATGCAGGCCGAGGGGGCCGATATCGGCGCGGACGTCAACCGGGCCCCAGGCCGAGTCGTCGAACTCCACCTTGGTCTCGGGCGCCATCTCCTGGTTGGACTGGGCGACCTTCTTCATCCGCCAGCCGTCGATCGGCAGCGTGTGCGAGGAGGCCACGGCCACCAGGGTGTCCGGCTCGTGGCAGCTCGGGTCGCCGTTTCCGACGCCGATGATCCGGCCAGGGCCCTCAACCTCGAGCTCGACGCCGTTTCCGGCCAGGGGAACCACCCTGCCCTGCGCGTCGACAACCGAGACCGTGAAGAGAGAAACGTCCTCGCGGTTCGCCCAGAATGCCGGCTTGTCGGCCTTCAGCTGGATGGCCGCCGCCGCTCCCGTCGTCTCAACCTTGGTCTCCGCGACCACGCGGCCCGCCCGGTAGGCGCGCGCCGTGAGGGCCCCGGGCTCGTAGGCGACCTTCCACCTCGACTCGGAGTTCCTCTTCACGGCCTGCCGACCGAGGCTGTGTCCGTTTAGGAAAAGCTCAACCTCCTCGCAGTTGCTCTGGGCGCGGACGTCGATCTCCTGCCCCTCTTTGCCCGGCCAGTTCCAATGGGGAAGCACGTGGACCATCGGGCTCTCGGTCCACGCCGCCTGGTAGAACCAGAAATTGTCCTTCGCAAACCCGCAGGTGTCCATGATCCCGAAGTGGGAGCTGATGCAGGGCCACCCATAGGGCGTCGGCTCGCCGCGGTAGTCGAAGCCGGTCCACACGAACCCGCCGGACATCCACGGCCGCGTCGCGAAATAGGTGAGCCAGGTCTCGGCCGTCTGGGCCCACTCGGGGGCGTTGTCGTCGTAGGCGCTCATGTAGCCCCGGACCGGGTCGTTGGCGTAGATGCCCCGTGTCGAGACCGTGCTGCCCTGCTCGCTTCCGACGTTCGGCTGGAGCGGGTGCTCCTTGTGGTAGGCGTCCATGTCGGGGCCGACATGGTAGCTCCACCCGCGCACCTCGACGGCCTCGTTCACGCCGGGGTAGTCGTTGCCCACGGCCGCGTTGCAGGTCACCGGGCGGGTCGGGTCGAGGCGCTTCACCAGCTCCTGCATGGTGGCGACCGTCCGGCGGCCGCCCTGCGTGTCCTGGACCGTGAACTCCTCGTTGCCAAGGGACCAGATTCCCACGCAGGCGTGGTTCCGGTCGCGGCGGACGTGCTGCTCGAGCATGGAGAGGTGGAGCGAGTCGCTCCCGAGCAGCCTGTTCTCGTCCATGACGATCATGCCGAGCCTGTCGCAGGCATCGAGCAGCTCGGGCGTCGGCGGGTTGTGCGAGCTCCTGTAGGCATTGCAGCCCATGTCCTTCAGGCGGGCGATCCGGTAATACTGCACTGCGTCGGGCACCGCCGATCCCACGCCGGCATGGTCCTGGTGGTTGGAGGTTCCCTTGAGCATGTAAGGCTCCCCGTTCAATAGGAAGCCGCGGTCTGCATCAAAGGCGAACGTCCGGATGCCGAACGCGGTCTCGACGCGGTCCACGACCTTGCCGCCGCTTGAGACCGTGGTGACGAGCTTGTAAAGGGAGGGTGACTCCGGCGACCAAAGGCGCGGCGACTCGACCAGGGACGTCTGCTCCACATCGGCCCTGGACTTGGGGCCGACGCTCTGGGACCGGGTGACCTTGGCGAGCGACTCCCCCGCGGGGGAGAGGATTTCCCAGGTCACGCTGGCATCGGCCGCAGCTCCCAGGGTGTTCGCGAGCTTCGTCTGGAGGTGGATCTCCGCGGGGCCCTTGGCGGCGCCGTCCTTGAAGGTGCTGAATACGAACACACCGTCGGGCGCGACCGAGAGCGGGGCCGTTTTCACGAGCCACGCGTGCCTGTAGATTCCCGCCCCCTCGTAGAACCATCCCTCGAACTGGGACGCGTCCACACGGACCGCGACCACGTTCTTGCCGCCGCAGTTGGCGACGTCGGTGATGTCGTACCTGAAGCCATTGTAGCCGCCCTCGTGGTGGCCCACTAACCATCCGTTGACGATCACGGTGCAGTCGCGGTAGACCCCGTCGAACTCGAGCCAGAGCCTTTTTCCCGCATCGGAGGCGGGCAGGTCAAAGGTGCGCCGGTACCAGCCCGTGCTGTTCTGCTGGAAGCCCTCCCCGATCGCCCTGAAGCCGTGCGATCCGTCAGCCGTCTTGTCGAAGGGCAGCTCGATCGCCCAGTCGTGGGGAAGGTCGACCCTTCGCCAGCTGGCATCGCTGTAGTCGGCGCTTCCCGGCCCGTAGCCCGTCCCGGCCTTCGCGAGCCCGTAGCCCGTGCCCCAGTCGTTGCCGAGGTGGAATTTCCAGCCAAAATCCAACAGGAGCCTCTCCCTGCACGCGGATTCGGCTGCATGGGTGGCGAGTCCGGCGAATCCCATGGAAAGAGCCACGAGAATGCCGCGGAAGCGACGGGGGCGTGTGATCATAAGGGGTAAGGGGACCATCTTGAGGGATGCAGCGCCTCGCAGCAAGCCAGCCCGCGCGCCCGAAGGCGGATCAAGCCGGCCTAATGCAGGGGGTTAAAGGCCCGCGTCAACGGGCCGAGAACGCGTAGACCGTCGTCGACCGGTAGGTCTCTCCCGCCTTGATCACGTAGGACGGGAAGTTCGGGTGGTTGACCGAGTCCGGAAAATGCTGGGTCTCAAGGCAAAGGCCCCAGTACTGCCGGTAGACGACGCCCTTCTTGCCCGTGATCGTCCCATCCAGGAAATTGCCGCTGTAGAACTGAACCCCGGGCTCGGTGCTGGTCACCACCATCACGCGCCCCGACTTGGGATCATGGACGGTGGCGACCGAGCCAAGGGCCCCTCCCCCGCCGTTGAGGACGTAATTGTGGTCGTAGCCCACCGGCACTCCCCCGACCTCCTTCAAATGGGCCCCCACCGCCGTCGGCTTCCGGAAATCCATCGGCGTACCCGCGACGGGGCGTAGCTCACCGGTCGGGATCAAGGTGGCGTCCACGGGCGTGAATCGGTCGGCGTTTAGCGTGACCTCGTTGTCCAGGATGCTCCCGTTCTCCGGGCCTCCCAGGTTGAAATAGCTGTGGTTGGTGACGTTGGCCGGAGTGTCCTTGTCGGTGGAGACCGCGTAATCTAGCCGCAGCTCGTTCGCGTCCGTGAGGGTGTACGTCACGGTGGCCGTGAGGTTGCCGGGATACCCCTCCTCGCCGTCGGGGCTCAGGTAGGTGAACCTGACGCTGGCCGCGGCGCCCGGGACGACCTCGGCGGTCCACACCCTCTTGTCGAAGCCCCTGTTGCCCCCGTGCAGGTGGTTGGGGCCGTCGTTGGTGGCAAGCTGGTAGGTGTGCCCATTCAGGGAGAACTGGCCCTTGGCTATCCGGTTGCCGACCCTCCCGACCGTTGCGCCGAAAAACGGCACCTTCTGGAGGTAGCCCTCGAGGGTGTCGCAGCCGAGGACCACATCGTCCAATTTTCCATTTCGGTCCGGCGTGTCGAGCTCGGTAAGCGTCGCCCCGCGTGTCATGACCTTCGCGGTCATGCCGCCCGAGTTCGAGAGGATATAGAGGTCGACGGCCGTGCCGCCGGCCTCGCCGAACGGCACCTTCTCCACCTTGGAGAGGCCGGTGGAGGCCGACATGCCGAATGCGGCGGCTGCGGAGCATATGCTAAGGAATTGGCGAAGGTTCATGACGGTTCGGTTTTCCTGGGGTTTGTGCCGCCCGGAGGAGCCGGTCAGCCCGAGAAGTAGACGTAGGCGGCGATGATGCAGCCCAGGATGAAGGCCGATGCCACAACATCCCTCGGTGCCCAGCTGGCCCGGGTCCGCGCGCGGTCCTCGTCGGAGGCCGTGGCGAAGGTGAGGCTCTTAATCCTCACGTAGTCCGGTGTAGCCGTCGCGTAGCTGACGACCACCATGACTATGGCCGAGACCACCGTGATCAGGACGCTGAAGTACTGGAAGTTGATGTTGTTGATGATCCAAAAGAACGACCCGTGGTCGTAGCCGTTCTCCAGCCCCGACACCTTCATGGTCTTCAATGTGTCGACGACCATGCGGAAGCCGCCGATGATGAAACCCACGACCATCGCCCAGAGGCAGCCCTGGGCATTGAGCCGCTTCCAGAAGACTCCGAAGAAGAATACGACGAAGATCGGCGGCGCCAGGTACCCCTGGACAGACTGGAGGTAATCGTAGAGTCCGTGCGCCCCCTGGATCACCGGGATCCAAACCAGGGCGATGACGATCATCACGCCCGTCGCGATCCGGCCCATGCGGACGAGCTCATGCTGCGACGCAAGCGGCCTTATCTTCTGGTAGATGTCGACCGTGAACAGGGTCGAGCAGGCATTGAAGACGCCGGCGAGGGAACCCATGAGCGCGGAAAGCAGCCCCGCCACAACGATCCCGCGGAGGCCAGGGGGAAGAAGGAACTCGACCATCAGCGGGAACGCGGCCTGCGCCTCGGCGGGAATGAGTTTACCATCCGCGAACATCCTTGATTGGAGCTCCGGGACCTTCCCGCTCTTGGCGAGGGCGAAGCAGATGAGCCCAGGCAGGATGAAGAGGTACACCGGGAAAAGCTTAAGGAAGGCGGCAAAGATGCTGCCCCGGCGCGCGATCGTCTCATTCGGGGCGCCCAGCGCCCGCTGCACGATGTACTGGTCGGTGCACCAGTACCAAAGGCCTATGATCGGCGCGCAGATCAGCATGCCGGGCCAGGGAAACCGGTCATTAAAGTACCAGGCCTGCCTTACGATGCCCCCTGAGGCGTTGGTCTCCAGGATCGGGGCCCAGGTCGCCTGCACGCCGACCGGCGTTATGGGTTTCCACAGGTTGAACATTTCCGAGCCGCAGAAATGCTTGAGCTCGCCCCAGCCCCCCAGGCGGTGGAGGCCGTAGAACGTGAGGCACGCCGAGCCGCCGATAAGGACGACGACCTGCACGGCGTCGTTGTAGACGACCGCTCGCATACCGCCGAGGAGCGTGTAGAGGCCCGTGAGCAGGATGACCGAGACCGATCCGATCCAGAAGCTGTTGATCGTCGAGCCCCCGATCGTAAGGTGCACCTCGGGCAGGAGCGTCGCAAACACGACGCCGCCCGCAAAGATCCCCACGGCGATCTTCGAAACGATGAAGGTTATGATCGAGACGATCGACAGGACGTAGCGCGAACCCGTGCTGAAGCGGCGCTCGAGGAACTCGGGCATCGTGAAGACAAGCGCCCTCGAGTAGAACGGCACGAACACCCAGGCCAGGACGAGGAGGCACCAGGCATGGAGCTCATAGTGGGCGAGCGCGACGCCGTCGGCGGCGCCCGAACCGGCAAGGCCCACGATGTGCTCGGAGCCAATGTTCGATGCGAAGATAGAGGCGCCGATGACCCACCAGCCGAGGTTGCGGCCCGCCAGGAAGTAGTCCGCCGCGGTGTCCTTGTTCTTGCGCACCACCCAGGTGGCTACGCCCAGGAGCAGTCCGAAGTACAGGGCGATCGCGAGCCAGTCGAGCGGCGTGAGCGTGGAGGATGACGAAGGCATAGCTATAGGGTGTAGCTTACGGGGGGTTCCTGGGGCGGGCGCCGGGCGAAGGTAGGAATCGGCCGCGGGGCGTTGCGACCTTCGGTTCACTTTACCGTCCAGTCAACACAGGATCGTCTCGGAATCCTCGGGCCCTAGCGTGCGTGGCGCCCCCCAAAAAGAATGGCTTATACCCTAGGGATAGACTTCGGAACAAATTCGGCTCGCGCGCTCCTGGTGCGCTGCCGCGACGGCGCGGAGATCGGCAGCTTTGTGGCGAACTACAGGAGCGGCCATAAGGGTGTCCTGCTCGACCCCAAGGACGCCAACCTGGCGCGCCAACACCCGGGCGACTACCTCGCCTCGATGCGGGAATGCGTCGCGGGCGCCCTCGCTGCCGCGAGAAGGAACCGCGGGTTCTCAGCCTCCGAGGTGGTCGCGATCGGCGTGGACTCCACGGGCTCAAGCCCGATCCCCGTCGACCGCAGGAACCGCGCACTCGGGATGGACCCCAAGTGGCGCCGCAACCTCGCCGCGCAGTGCTGGCTCTGGAAGGACCACACCAGCTGGCGCGAGACGGCCCGCATAAACGAGGTCGCCACGCGCATGCGCCCGGCCTACCTGGCGAAATGCGGGAACCGCTACTCCTCGGAGTGGTTCTGGGCAAAGATCTGGCACTGCCTGCGCGTCTCACCGGACGTCTTCAAGGCGGCGTACTCCTGGGTGGAGCTGGCCGACTGGGTCCCTTCGACGCTGGCAGGGGTCGCCGACCCAACCCAGGTCGTCCGCGGCATCTGCGCGGCAGGCCACAAGGCGCTCTACAGCGACGATTGGGGCGGCCTTCCCGACAAGAGGTTCCTTTCGGCGCTCGACCCCCGCCTCGCTCCGCTAAGGGACCGGCTCTATTCCCGGGCCTTCGACGCGACGGTGCCGGCGGGATCGCTGTGCAAGGAATGGTCCCGCCTGCTCGGCTTGCCGGCCGGCATCCCGATCGCAATAGGCGAATTTGACGTGCACTATGGGGCCATCGCCTGCGGCGTCAGGGAGGGGACGCTCGTGAAGGTGATCGGCACCTCGACGTGCGACTGCGCGGTCGTCTCCTCCCGAAAGCGCGTCCCGGACATCCCGGGCATCTGCGGAATCGTCCCGGGGGCGATCCTGCCGGGGTACTACGGGATCGAGGCGGGCCAGTCGGCAGTCGGCGACATCTTCAGCTGGTGGACGCAGACGGTCTGCGGCGGGGACAGGGAGATTCACGCCAGGCTGACCGCCGAGGCCTCTCGCCAGGAACCCGGCGAGAGCGGGCTTCTTGCCCTGGACTGGCACAACGGGAACCGGACGGTCCTGGTGGACCCGCGCCTCACGGGCCTGCTCCTGGGATGCACGCTCCACTCGACCCAGGCCGAGATCTACCGCGCGCTCATAGAGGCGACGGCCTTCGGGGCGCGCATGATCATCAGCAGGCTTAGCGACTACGGCGTCCCGATCCGCAGGATCGTTTGCGCGGGCGGAATCGCGGAAAAGAACCCGCTGGTGATGCAGATTTACGCGGACGTGACCGGGTGCACGCTCCATGTCGCCGGTTCCGGCCAGGCCTGCGCCCTGGGCGCAGCCATCAGCGCGGCCGTCCTCGCCGGCGAGCACCGCTCGTTCCAGGCGGCGCAGCGCGCGATGACGAGCCTAAGGAAGGTCTCGTACAGGCCGGAAGCCCGGCGCAGGAGGGTCTACGACAGGCTCTACGCCCAGTACCGGGTCCTCCATGACGGCTTTGGCGGCGTGACCAGGAAAACCGACCTCTCCGGGGTCATGAAGGAACTCCTGGACATTAGGGCCGGCGCCCGCGGCGAATGATTTTCCAACAAAGATGAAGACTCCCCAAAGGCAGGTGGTGTGGCTGGTCACGGGCTCCCAAGAGCTCTACGGGCCCGGCCCGCTCAAGCGCGTGGCCGAAAATTCAAGGACGATCGCACGGTCCCTGAACGCCCGGACGGGGCTGCCCCTGCCGGTTGTGTTCAAGGCGCTCCTGACGACATCCGAGGGCGTTAGGGCGCTTTGCATGGAGGCCAACCAGAGCGCGGAATGCGCCGGGTTGGTCCTGTGGATGCACACCTTCTCACCCTCGAGGATGTGGATTGGCGGGCTCTCCCTCCTCAAGAAGCCGTTCGCCCACCTCCACACCCAGTTCAACCGCGACCTTCCGTGGCCGGAGATAGACATGGATTTCATGAACCTGAACCAGGCCGCGCACGGGGACCGGGAGGCGGGTTTCCTCCATGCGCGGTTGCGCCTTCCCCGGAAGATCATCGTCGGCCACTGGGAGGATCCCGAGGTCCGGGACCGGCTCTCGGCCTGGATGCGCGTCGTCCGGGGCTGGCAGGACATGCAGGGCGCAAGGTTCGCCCGTTTTGGCGACAACATGCGCCGCGTCGGGGTCACGGAGGGAAACAAGGTCTCGGCCGAGATCAAGTTCGGCTACCAGGTCGACGGCTACGGCGTGGGCGACCTTGTCAAAGTCGTGAACGAGGTGCCGGAATCGGCGGTTAGGGGACTGTGCGCAGAATACGAGGAGCGCTACACGGTCGCCCCGTCCCTAAGGCGCGGCGCGCGCCGCCACCCGTCGCTCCGCTACGCCGCCCGGCTCGAGCTCGGGCTGCGCTCCTTCCTGGAGGAGGGAGGGTTCAAGGGGTTCACCACCACCTTCGAAGACCTCCACGGAATGCGCCAATTGCCCGGCCTGGCCGTTCAGAGACTGATGGCGGAGGGCTACGGGTTTGGCGCGGAGGGCGACTGGAAAACCTGCGCCCTCCTGAGGTTGATGAAGGTGATCGGAGAGGACCTGAAGGGGGGAACCTCCTTCATGGAGGACTACACCTATCACCTCGACCCCTCGGGCAGCCTCGTCCTTGGCGCGCATATGCTCGAGATCTGCGAGTCGATAGCCTCCGGCAAGCCTTCGCTGGAAATCCATCCCCTCGGTATCGGGGGCAAGGAGGACCCGGTGCGCCTGGTGTTCAACGCTCCGGCAGGCGCGGCCCTGAACGCCTCGCTTGTGGACCTCGGGAACCGATTCAGGCTCATCGTGAACGAGGTCGATGTCGTGGAGCCGCCCGCGCCGCTCCCCAAGCTGCCCGTGGCACGCGCGATCTGGACCTGCCGCCCCGACTTTAAGACCGCGTGCGGGGCGTGGATCCGCGCCGGGGGCGCCCACCACACCGCGTTCAGCTACACGGTTACCTCCGAGCACCTGAGGGACTTCGCCGAGATCGCCGGGATCGAGCTTCTCCTCATAGACAGGGACACGCGGATCCCCGAGTTCGAGAAGGAGGTCCGGTGGAACGAGGCGTACTATCACCTTGCTCCCGGCGGCCGCGCCTGACTCTCAATAGGCGCGCAAAAGCCATGCTCACCGAACTCAAACGCGAGGCCTACGAGGCGAACCTGGCGCTTCCCTCCCACGGTCTCGTGCACCTGAACTTCGGCAACGCGAGCGCGATCGACCGCCGGCGCGGGATCCTGGCCATAAAGCCCAGCGGCGTCGACTATCCTAAGCTCAGGCCCGCGGACATGGTGCTCGTGGACCTCGAGGGAAAACGGGTCGAGGGCCGCCTGAAGCCCTCGTCCGACACCCCGACCCATGTGGAGCTCTACAGGGCTTTCGAGAGGATCGGCGGCGTGGTCCACACCCATTCCATCCACGCCACCGCCTTTGCCCAGGCGTGCAGGCCCCTGCCCGCGCTGGGCACGACGCACGCCGACTTCTTCAATGGCCCCGTCCCGGTGACCCGGGACCTGAAGGCCTCGGAGATCGCGGGAAGCTACGAGATCGAGACAGGCCGGGTGATCGTGGAGGCTTTCTCGCGTATCGATCCGCTCGAGGTGCCCGCTGTCCTCGTGGCGCGCCACGGCCCTTTCACCTGGGGGACCACGGTCATAGACGCGGTCGAGAACGCGGTTGCGCTCGAGCTGTGCGCCGAGCTTGCCGCGATTGCGCTGGGTCTGGGCGGACCGGGCGGAAAATTCCCGGCTGCGCTCCTGGCACGGCATTTCAACCGCAAGCACGGAGCCTCGGCCTACTACGGCCAGGGCAAATAACCCCGCTCAGCGCCGGCCCCAGTGCGCACCCGGTTTGCCCCGGGGATGCGGGGCGCTTGGCCGGGCCTGGAACCCACCCCCGCCACCCCCGCGTCCACCGCCCCCGCCCCCACGGCGCGCCTGTTGCGCGGGCCTTGGCGGATAGTCGTGGGCAGACTTGTAGGCAAATCCCTCTAGCTTGAGCCTCGGGATCTCCTGGCCGATGAACCGCTCGATGGCCCGCACGTCCGAGTTGTTTTCCGGCGTCGCCAGGGTGAACGCGTCACCCACGGCCTGGGCCCTCCCGGTGCGGCCGATGCGGTGGACGTAGTCCTCGGGGTTCTCCGGGACATCGTAATTGATCACATGGGTGACGCCCGCGACATCGATGCCCCGGGCCGCGATGTCGGTGGCGACCATCACCTCGTAGCGGCCGCTCCGAAATCCCTCGAGGGCCTCCATGCGCTGGTTCTGTGAACGATTGGCGTGGAGCACGGCGACGCTGTGGTTGGCCTCGCGCAGGCGGCGGGCGATCCGGTCGGCGCCATGCTTGGTCCGGGAGAAGATGAGCACGCTGTTGAAGTCGATGGACGCAAGGAGCGCCAGGAGCAGCTCAAACTTCTGCTCCTGGTGGACCTGGTAGATCGCGTGGGTGATCAGGGTCGTGACCGTCCGGGAGGCCCCGATCTCGACCCTTACAGGGTCCTTCAGCGCAAAGGAGGCCACCGCCGCGATCTCCGGGGGAACGGTCGCCGAGAAGAAGAGCGTCTGGCGCTTGGTGGGGCACTTGGCGATGATCCGCTTCACGTCGTGGATGAAGCCCATGTCGAGCATGCGGTCGACCTCGTCCAGGACCAGGGTCTGGAGCGAGGTGAGCTTGAGCTCCCCCTCCTGCAGGAAGTCCATAAGGCGCCCGGGTGTGGCCACGACGATGTCGGTGCCCGCGCGCAGTTCGCTGCGCTGCCGGCCGTAGCCGACCCCGCCGTGGAGGACCGTGGCCCGGATGTCCGAGAACCTGCCAAAGTCCCGGAATGCCGTCTCCACCTGGGCGGCGAGCTCGCGGGTGGGCTCAAGGACCAGGACGCGCGGGCCCTCCTTCTTGTGGACGCCGAGCATGGTCAGGATCGGAAGCGCGAAGGCCGCGGTCTTACCCGTGCCCGTCTGGGCCGAGGCGATCAGGTCCTTGCCCGACAGGACGGCCGGTATCGCACGCAGCTGGATCGGCGTCGGCTCGGTGTATCCCATGGCCTGCACTCCACGCAGAAAATTGGGCCCTAGGCTGAGTTTTGTAAAAGGCATCCCACACCACCGCCCGGATCCCTGTCCAACGCGAGGCTAATCCCCCTGCCGCCGCTGCGCGACGACGCCCTGAACGGCCATGCGGGCTCTTTCAAGGCAAGGGCGCCCAGGGATCGCCATTGAACCGGACCCGGGGCGCCCAAGTGACTCGTTGTTGCGGAAGCCCCTTTGCCCGGCCATCTTGTCGCAGGTGACCCGTCGACTTTTTCCCCGCGCCCTTGTGTCCCTGGCCATGGCCCTAACCGTGGCTTCTGCTGCGCGCTCGGCCCTGTGGGTTTCCCCGAGCGGCGACGATTCGAATCCCGGGACCGAGGAGCAGCCGCTGCGCTCGATTGCCCGGGCAAGGGACGTGGTGCGGACGCAGAATCGCGACATGGCCGACGACATCACGGTCTTCATCTCGGGCGAGCACCGCCTGGACCAACCCCTTGTTTTTGGGCCCGAGGATTCGGGCACAAACGGGTTTAACATCGTCTATACGGCAGCCCCGGGGGAGCATCCCGTGATCACCGGCGGCTACCGGGTGGTCGGATGGAGGCTCGTGGACAAGGGGCGCAACCTCTGGTCCGCCCCATCCCCGGCCGGCCTTGCCAACACCACCTTCCTTTATGTGAACGGGGCCCTCGGGAGCCGCACGCGGGGACGCGTGCTCCAGTTTTTCACGAAGTACTCCCCAGGCGCAGCCACCACGGCGCCGGATGCCGCGGCCCAGTGGAAGAACCTGGCGGACGTCGTCTTCCAAGCCCCGGGCATCGGGTCGATATGGTCGGAGAAGTCGGAGAGCGCCCCACCCTTTGTCGAGAACGCCTTCGAACTCCTGGGAATGCCCGGCGAGTGGTATTTCGACAGGCCCGCCCGCCTGGTCTACTACACGCCGCGCGTGGGCGAGGAGATGGAGTCGGCCGAGGTCGTGGCGCCCCAGGCCGGCGTGCTCATCAAGGGCGCCGGCTCTAAGGACCATCCGCTGTCGGGCCTCATCTTCAAGGGCCTCCAGTTTGAATACACGGCTCCGCCGGACCCGGCCTATGCCTCACCCGACGGCTCCGCATCCCGCCCGGCTCCGGAGCCCGCGGTCGCGTTCACCCAGGCGGCGGGCATCCAGTTCCTCGAGGACGAGTTTGTGCACCTGGGCACGCCCGCCCTCCAGCTCGGGCCCGGGGACGCGGATTGCTCCGTAGACGGCTGCGCCTTTGGGCAGGTGTCGTGGTCGGCCGTTCGGGTGGTTCATTGCATGGGTGTGCGCATTGCCGAGAGCAGGTTCACCTATGTGGGCATGGAGCACCACGGTGAGGCCGCCCTTTCCCTCGAGCACTCGCGGGACGTCCTGATAGACCATAACCAGATCGACCACTACCCGAGTGTGGCGGTTGCCGAGGACGGCGGCCCGCCGGCCGAGGCCCGGATGGAATCGAACCAGATTGCGCCCCCCATGGTCCCATACCACGGTGCGCAGCGGCCCCGCAACCCGGACCCGGCAAAGGGCGCCGGAATCCCTCCCGCTTACCGGTCGCTCGTCGATGCCCGTTTCGGCGCGCTGACCATTCCCCGCCCGCCGACCCGGGTCGCTGCGGAGGCTGAGGACAGGTTTGCCTACGTGACCTGGCTGCCGTCGTGCCAGGACGGCGGAGCCCCGGTGCTGGACTACACGGTCGCCACATCGACCGGGTCCGTGAAGGTCGTGACGGCCGAGGAATTCCTGGCCAAGGGCTACATCGTGTTCGGCGACCTTGAGAACGGGCACGGGGTCACCTTCGCGGTCTCCGCTGAAAACCGGATCGGCTCAAGCCGACCGTCGCCCCCGACCGCCAACGTGACCCCTTCCCACAAGAGGAAAATGAAGCCGCCCCCGGCGCCCGCGATCGTATCGGTGACCTCCCGCGCCTCCGGAGCGGCCCTCCAGATCACCCCCGCCGGATCCGACGGTGGCAGCCCGGTGGTCGCCTACGCCGTGACCGTGGGGGCACAAGGGCAGCGAATCGTGCTCGAGGGCCTCGACGTGATCCACTCCGACGTGGCGCACCCGTTCACCCGGACGATTTCCGAACTCACCCTCAAGCCCGGCACGCCGGTGTCGGTGACCGCCTTGAATGCGGCGGGCGAGGGCCCACCGTTGGTCGTGACGCTCCGGAAATAGGGCATGCGCGCGGCCCGATCCAAGGAGGCTTGTCACCGCAACGGCTTTTCTCCATCCGGAAGCGTCCCGTGAGCTTGAAGAAAACCATATCAAAGGGCTCGGTCGTGGCGGGGATGCTCCTGATGTTTGCCCCAGTCGGGGCGCGGGCGGACGGCCCATACCTGTCAGACACCGCCTCCCTGCTTTGGCAGGACAACGCGACCAACGCGGCCTCGGGTGACGGCATCCTCGGCGCATTCACCGTTGGCGCCGGCGGAACCGCGTCTTGGATCCATTCGGGCGGCTTTTCCACCTTGGTCCTGGCATCGCTGTCCGCCGACCTGGAGGTGTGCACCCCCTTTAGCGGGCTCGACAACGTTGCGGTGGGGCCGCGCCTTGAAGTCCGCCACAAGCTCGACCTCGGGCCATTTGCCCCCACCGTTTACGCAGGGATCGACGGCAGGCTCGCGGGCTTTGACGACTCGGAGCGCAGCAAGGCCGAGGGCGCCGTCTTTGCGGGATACAGCCAGCGATTCACCGAGGCGCTGCAGCTGCTCCTTGAGGGCCGCGCGGGCAGCTACGACGCGAGGCAAACCGTCTTCACGGGAAGCTACGCCCGCCTGGCAGCAACGCTCAACTGGGACCCCACCGAAAGGTGGCGGTTCGCGGTGACCGGGGGCTGGCGAAACGGCGACACCGTGGCCGGATACGAGGCCTACAGGTCCCCGATGGGCTGGGAGCCGATTGACCCGGGTGCCTATGCGCTGGCCGGGGCCTGGAGGTACGTGCCGACCTTCAGCAAGCCATTCCTGGACTATCGGGTGAGCGCTCAGACGTGGTCCTACGGGGCTGAAATCTCGCCGGCCGTCGGGAGGAACACATCGGTGACGCTCAGGTTCACGCGCTTTGAGACCCTCGGGCCGGACCCCTACATCAGCGACGAGGTCAGCCTTAGCCTCGCGCACAAATACTGAGAAAAAGATGCACCGCCTTATCGCAGCTGCCCTCATTGCCACCGCGACGCTCTGCGCCCATGCGGCCGGGGTCGTCCGGGTCGTCACGAAGGATCCCTCCGGCAAGCCGGTCGCCGACGCCGTGGCGTATGCGGTGGCCCTCGACGGGGCGCCCCAGGTGCAACCGCCGTCCGAGCCGGTTGCCATCGTCCAGAAGGACCAGGAGTTCCAGACGTACGTGACCCCCATCGTCGTGGGCACGCGGGTCGTGTTCCCGAACAAGGACACCGTCCAGCACCACGTATACTCGGTGTCTCCGGCAAAGAAGTTCGAGATACCCCTCTACATCGGCGAGTCGTCCGCCTCGATCCTTTTTGACCGCCCGGGTCCCGTCACGCTCGGCTGCAACATCCATGATTGGATGGTCGCCTACGTCTTCGTGCTCTCCACCCCCTACTACGCGAAGACGGGCGCCGACGGGGTGGCCGACATCGCCGGGCTGCCCCAGGGGCGCTACCGCCTCGAGGTGTGGCACCCGCGCCTGGCAGCGAAGATCGAGCGCGAATTGGTGGTGGCGGAGTCCGGCGACACGACTCAGGTCGTATCGGTCACCCTTCGGCCGGACCGGCGCATCCGCCGGGCCCCGGATGCGGGCGGCGCCGACTACAAATAGAGGGCCACCTTGGGCGCAACGGGTACCAGGTTCCCGCAGTTTAGGAGGTTCGGCACGCGGCTGCTCCTGTTGGTCGTGGGCGTCGTCGCCGCCGCGCAGGTCGCCGACTACGTGCTCGTCACCAATGCCAACCGCAGGAACGCCGTTAACCGCATCCATGAGAACCTGGAGAAGGGCGCCGAGCTTTTCACGCGGCGCGTGGGTTCTAGGCTCCAGGAGCTCTCGGGCAGGGCTGCGCTCATGTCCGACGACTACTCGATCCGGCAGCTTTTCCTCAGGGACCAGCCGGATGCCGCCACGGTCCGATCCGCCCTGAGGTCCTACAGCGTGCGGATGGGAGCGCCGTTCATGACGCTGCTGTCGCCCGACGGCGGCCGGATAGGCGACACGGGCGGCGCGCTCCCGGTCGCGGCGCTGGGACCGTTCAAGAGCCTGGTGGCAGAGGCCGCGGCTGCAGATGACCCCAAGGCTACCGGCTTCGCGCGGCTGCCGGCTGCCGGGCCCGACGGAAACCTCTACGCCCTGCTCGTTGTTCCCATCTACGCGCCAAAGCCGGAGATCGTCGCGTGGATCGGATTGGCGCTGCCCATAGACCACGCGTTCGCGATGGACTTGAAAGCCGATGCGCAGCTCGACGTCACCTTTTACTACGGCGCCTCTTCCGACCTGTCAGCCGTCGAGTCGACGCTGCCGGAGGGCATTGCCCCCCACGTCCTGGCCAGCTCGATCGACGGCGGCATCGTGAACGCCGAGGCCGGGGGGCAGGCCTACGTGACCGCCTACCGACCCCTCCTTCCCCTGATCACACCGGGGCATGCGGCGATCGCGCTGCAGCGCTCGCTCAAGGCCGAGCTGGCTCCCTCCCTGCCCCTCGAGCGCTTCCTCCTCGTCCTCCTGATCGCCTCGCTGGCGGCCGCGGCCGTCGTGGCCGCGGTCCTCTCCAGAAACCTGAGCAGGCCCCTGCAGGCGCTGGCCGCCCACACGCGGGTGATCGCCCGGGGCGACTACGCCACGCGGCTCAAACTCGGCCGGGCCGACGAGATCGGACAGCTGGCGGGCGCGTTCAACCGGATGAGCGAGGGCCTTGCGGAAAGGGACAGGGTCCGTGACCTCCTGGACAAGAACGTATCCCCGGAGGTGGCGGCGCAGCTCATGCGTGACGGCGGCGCGCTCGGCGGCGAGGAGCGGGAGGTCACGGTCCTGTTCGTCGACCTCCGCAGCTTCACCCGACTGAGCGAGTCGCTCCCGCCCCGCGAGGTCCTTTCCCTCCTTAACCGCTACTTCGACCGGATGAGCGGGATCGTGGAGATATACCACGGCATCGTGGACAAGTACATCGGCGACGCGATCATGGCGATCTTCGGGGCCCCGGTCGCCCAGCCGGGCCACGCGGACAACGCAATCCTCGCGGCGCTTGAGATGCAGTCCGCCCTCGCCCGGCTCAACGCCGAGCTCGCCACGGAGGGGCGCGCCAAGCTGTCGTTTGGGATAGGGATCAACACGGCGCGAATCATCGCGGGCAACATCGGCTCCTCCCGCAGGTTGAACTATTCCGTCGTGGGCGATGGCGTGAACGTCGCCGCAAGGCTCCAGGACCTCACCCGCATGTCGCAGTTCCGCGCGGACATCCTGGTGAGCGCGTCTACCATGGGCGCCGCCACCCGCGCCTACCGCGTGCGCAACCTCGGGGCGGCCCCCGTGAGGGGGCGCGACGAGCCGGTCGAGGTGTTCGCCGTGGAGGCCGTGGAGTAGCCTTTAAGAGGAAAGGCTGGCCGTTCTGCCCGGGCTTTGCCTTGTTGTATCGCGCCCCCAAATGAGGATCCCCTTCGCATGCCTCGCCCTTTCGGTCCTCCTGGCGCCGGCCGTCCTGGCGCAGGCGCCAGCCGCGGCCGCACGCCCGTTCCCCCTGGGGGACGTGCAGCTCCTCGACAGCCCCTTCAAGCGGGCCATGGAGCGCAACGCGGCCTACCTGCTCTCCCTCGAGCCCGACCGGCTGCTGCACAATTTCCGGGAGTATGCCGGCTTGAAGCCGAAGGCCGAGAAATACGGGGGATGGGAAAGCCTGGGCCTGGCCGGACACACGCTCGGCCATTACCTCACGGCGTTGTCCCAGCAGTTTGCCGCGACGGGCGACGCCCGCTTCAAGGCCCGGATAGACTACATCGTGTCCGAGCTCGCCCTCTGCCAGGCCGCCTACGGGGACGGCTATGTCGGCGGGCTGCCGCCGCTCGAATTCCAGACGATCCACGACTTTGGAAAGGGCGTCGTCGAGCTCCAGGGGCCTCACAACTTCAAGGGCGGGGCCTGGGTGCCGTGGTACACCGAGCACAAGGTCCTTAACGGGCTCAAGGACGCATGGGGCCTGGCCGGGAACACGCAGGCGCGCGACGTGGCGCTAAAGCTCGCGGACTGGACCGGCGCCGTGACGGCGGGGCTTTCCCAGGAGCAGCTCCAGAGGATGCTCGCCGTGGAGCACGGGGGAATGATGGACACCCTCGTCGAGCTCTACGCCCTGACGGGCAACACCCGATATCTCGAGATCTCGCGGCGCTTTTACCACAAGGCCGTGTTCGACCCGCTCCTGGCCCAGCGTGACGAGCTCCCCGGGCTCCATGCGAACACGCAGATCCCGAAGATAATCGGCGAGGCCCGGACGTACGAGGTCACGGGGAACGAGGATGGGCGCGCCATCGCGTCGTACTTCTGGGAGCTGGTGACGCACCATTATTCCTACGTGATCGGTGGCGACAGCGAGGACGAGCACTTCTTCCCGGAGGACACCACGTCCCGCCACCTGGGACCGGACACGGCGGAGACCTGCAACACCTACAACATGCTGAAGTTGACCGAGCATGTCTTCGGGTGGGAGCCCCGGGTCGAGTATGCCGACTTCTACGAGCGCGCGCTCTACAACCACATCCTGGCGTCGCAGGAACCGGCCGAGGGCATGTTCACGTACTTCATGTCGCTGCAGCCGGGCTTCTTCAAGACCTACAGCACCCCCAACGATTCGTTCTGGTGCTGCGTGGGCACGGGCATGGAGAACCACACGAAGTACGGCGAGGCCATCTACTTCCACGGCAAGGATGACCTTTACGTTAACCTGTATATTCCGTCCCGGGTGTCCTGGAGCGAGAAGGGCCTGGTGCTCGAGCAGCAGACGGGCTACCCCAACACCGGCGTCACGACGCTCAGGGTCATTTCGCAGCCCAAGGCGAGCATGACGCTCAAGGTTCGCTGCCCGGGCTGGTCCGCGGGCAACGTGGCCTTTAAGCTGAATGGAGGGCGACTTCAGGTCGACGGAACACCCGGGACCTATGCGGCCATAACACGGGAGTGGTCCAAGGGGGATCTCCTGGAGGTCACGATCCCGATCGGGCTCCGCACCGAGTCCCTGCCGGACGATCACTCCAAGGTGGCATTCCTCTTTGGCCCGGTCGTCCTCGCGGCAGACCTTGGTCCTCCGCCGAGGTCGCCCACCCTTCCCTACGCGAGGGATCAGCATGACAACCTTAAGGAGAGACCCATAGGCGTCCCCACCCTTGTGAGGGGCGACGCCCCGGTCACGTCCTACGTGGTGCGGTCAAAGGACCTTCCCCTGGAGTTCCACACGGTGGGCCTCGGGCGGCCTGTGGAGGTGTCCCTGGTCCCTTTCTGGCAGATCAGCTACGACCGCTACAACGTCTACTGGGACGTGGTCACCGAGTCGCAGTGGATGGCCCATACGGTGGCGGCCCACCCGGGAGGCTAGCCTTCCGGAAGGGAGCCGTCAGGGCGCATCGGGCCGAATCGTCTCCACAAACGCGAGCCGACCGCCGCGGACGGTGATGATAGCCGCATCCTTGTCCGCGTCGCGCCGGGCATTGATGGTCGTCGCTCCGGTGGCCCCGGGGAACCCCCGGGTTGACGCCAGCGCCGACCGCACGGCGCTCCTGTCCGTGGATCCGGCGCGGCGCACCGCATCGGCGACAAGCCTCACAGCGTCGTAGGTGAGCGCGGCCAGCCCGTTTGGCGCGCCGCCAAAGCGGGCTCGGTAGGCTGCGACGAAAGCCCGGGACTCGGCGCCGGTGTCCTCCACGGCAAAATGGGTCGAGTAATACGCCCCCTCTAGCGCGTCCCCCCCGATCTCGAGGAGCTGCGGGGCCTCGAAACCGTCCCCCCCGAGGAGCGTAGCGTGGAGCCCAAGGTCCCTGGCCTGCCGCGCGACGAGCCCCGCAGCCACATAGTAGCCCGGCAGGAAGAGCGCGTCCGGCGCGGCCGCGCGGATGGCGGTCAATTGCGCCCTGAAGTCGGTGTCCGTCCCCGCGTATTTCTGGCTCGCGACGACCTCGCCTCCCAGCGCGGCAAACGTCCGAGCAAAGTAGTCGGCGAGCCCCACCGAGTAGGGCGCCGTCGAGTCCACCAGCAGCGCGGCGCGTTTCAGGCCCAGGTTGCGGCGCGCGAAGGTCGCCATCACCTGGCCCTGGAACGAATCGACAAAGCACACCCTGAAGATGCAGTCGCCCACCTCGGTCACCCTGGGACTGGTGGATGCCGGTGTCACCAGGGGGACGCCGCTCGCCTGGGCCACGGCGGCGGCCTCGAGCGTCCGGGCCGAGGAACACTCGCCGACCAGGGCCGCCACACGGTCCCTGGAAATAAGCTTCTTCGCAGCGGTCGCGGACTCGCCGGCGAGCGACCGGTCATCCTCGACGACGAGCTCCACCTGACGGCCCAGGACGCCCCCGGAACCGTTCACCTCGTCAACGGCGACCTCCGCACCGCCGAGGGACGCCTCGCCGAAGGACGCGTCGCGCCCGGTGATCGACATGAAGAATCCGATCCGGACCGGATCGGCAGCGCGCAGGCCGCCAGCCGCCGCGGCCACGATGAAGGGGAGCACCCATCTGAGCATCGGCGCACACTAGTCCGTCCCGCCCCGGGCTTAAAAGGCATAAAGCGGGACGCCTACTCAGCCTTTGCAATGCTCCCCCAAAAGTCTTTCCTCGGGATCCGTGCACAGCCCCCAAGTCCAGCGCCGTTGGTCCCTGGCCGGCGACCTAAACGGCTTCTTCGGCCTGGTGGTCGACAACCTTGCGGTGATGGCTTTCCTGGCGACCGTGCTCGTCGGCCTGTTCAAGTTCCCGGCCGACATCGTCTTCACGCGCATGTTCCCCGGCACGGCGCTCGGCGTCCTTGTGGGCGACCTGATCTATACCTGGATGGCACTCCGCCTCTCCAAGAGGACAGGCAGGTTTGACGTGACCGCGATGCCCCTGGGGATAGACACGCCCACCACGATCGGACTGGCGCTCCTCGTTCTGGGGCCCGCCTTCTCGAAGTTCAAGCAGGCGGGCATGGATGAGCACGCCGCCGCCATCGCCACGTGGCACCTGGGCATGGCCTCGATGATGGTGATGGGGCTCCTCAAGTTCGTGCTCTCGTTTGCCGGCTCTTGGGTCGGGCGCGTGATCCCCCGGGCGGGCTTGCTCGGCTCGATCGCCGCGATCGCGCTCATGTTGATCGGATTCCTGCCCATAGTGGAGGTGATGCAGGTGCCGATCGTCGGGTTCGTGACCCTCGGCGTGGTCCTATACTCCGTGGTCGCAAAGGGGCCTCTGCCCGGACGGGTGCCAGGGGTCCTCGCGGCGGTCCTCCTCGGCCTCGTGCTCTATTACGGCCTCGGGCCCATGGGCCTGGCGGGCCCCGGCTACCGGCCTCCCGGCACCTTCGTGCTGCGCTTCGCCCTTCCGATGCCTTCGCTCGGCTTCATTGACGGGCTGGCATCCACCGTGCCCTACCTCCCGCTCATCCTGCCGTTCGGGCTTCTCATGGTGATCGGCGGGATAAACGTCACCGAGAGCGCACGGGTTGCGGGTGATGATTACAGCACGCGCGACATCCTTCTCACGGAGGCCTTTGCCACGCTCGTGGCCGGGGTGTGCGGGGGTGTGGCACAGACGACGCCCTACATCGGACAGCCCGCATACAAGAAGATGGGGGCACGCGCCGGGTACACCCTGCTGACAGGGGTGTTCGTGGGGCTGGGCGGCATCCTCGGCTACCTTTCGAACCTGGTGGAGCTCGTGCCGCTTGCCGTGCTCGCGCCGATCCTTGTCTTTGTGTCGATCGACATCACGGCACAGGCCTTTGAGGCGTCCCCGGGCCGGCACGCGGCAGCTGTCGTCTTCAGCTTCTTTCCGGCGATCGCGCGGCTCTTGGCAATCGAGCTTGGGAACCCGGCCTACGTGGCACCCGAGCACTTCAATGAGCTGCTCATATCGACCGCTCAGGGCATGCCCGAACTTGCGGTCATCATCGCGCTCGGCAACGGGTTCATCATCACCTCGATGATCTGGGCGGGATTCCTTGCCGCCATGGTCGACAGGCGCCCCGCGGCCGCGGTTGCGACGCTCCTTGCGGGCGCCCTCCTAACGCTTTTCGGCGTGATCCATTCCGTGGAGCCGGGCGGGGGGCTTTATCTCCCGTGGAACCTCGAGGGCGTGGCGCGCACGCTGGCCTTCCAGTTCACGGCGGCGTACGCGGTGCTTGCTGCGGTCGTGGGCCTGCTCTCGCTTCAGCGCGGCGCGGCCCAGGCCCCTGGACAGGGAGGCTCATAGGGCGACCGCGGCGCCCCCTTTTCCCTATCCCTTTGGCTTTTCGAGGAGCGGCGCCGGCGGATGATGCATGGCCGCGCTGAAGAATTCGCCGCTTCCCGTGCGCTCGAACCGGTCGAAGCTCTTTAGCAGCTGGGGAGTCCACTTGGGATCGAAGACCCACGCCATCCAGCTGATCCCGCGCTCCTCAAGGAATTGGGTGATGCGCGCCCCGTAGCGGTCCGAACTGTCAGCGTCGCCGGGCTTCACGTCGTAGCCGATTTCAGTCGCGATCAGGGGATAGCGCCCCGCCGCAAAGGCGAAGTCCTCCTCCCACCTGGGCTCCCAGGGCTGCGGCCTCTTGTTCGGATAGGGATGCGTCACGTAACCGATACCCTCGGCCCGAACGGACTCGTAGCGGAGGGGCGTCAGGTCGTAGGCCCAGTCAAAGCCCGCGACAAGCGGGATGGCCTCCTTGTCCCAGTATCGCACGACCCCTATCATCTCCTCGTTGAGGTCCCTCCACTGCGACCAGCTCATTGCCCCAAGCATCCCGTTGTAATGGGTTGGCTCGTTGAACAGCTCGTAGAACGCCACGGTGTGGTTTCCGTGGAAGTGCATGGCTATCGTCCTCCAGAAATCCAGCGTCTCGGCCTTGTCGGTGTTGTAGGACGGATCCTGGAACATACCGGTCTGAAGGTTGCCGATGGAGTGCCAGTCAATGATCACGTGGATGCCGAGATCCGTGCACCAATCCACGGCCTGGTCGAGAAGCCTGAGGTAGCCGGCCTTGCCGCGCGCCCTCCATGCGGCGGGGTGCACGGGTATCCTGACCAAGTCAGCCCCGAAGTCCTTTATCGCCGCAAACAGCTCCGGGTTCCAGCGGCCCTCCTCCTCGATCTTGTCCGGGTCGGCGATCGAGAGCCCCCGGAAGAGTACCGGTGCACCGGCGGGATCCACGAATCGGTTTCCCTTTACCGAGATGCGGGGCAGGAGCGCCGCCTTGGGGTTGTCCCGCTGCGGGTCGGTCCTGCCACCCCAGACGGATTTCTTTGCGGCTTGGGCGGGTGCGGCCGGGTCGGCGATTGCCGGGATTGACGCGGCAAGCGCCGCAAACAGGGCTAGGACAAGGGCATTTCTCATGGCGGGGTTTTGGTCGGGGGAAGGGAATTACGATGAGCCGTTAGCCGTTGAGGCGCAATCTCTAAGGGCGCGCGGCCTATTGTGTCACGTTCACGGTGAAGCTGATAGTCCCCGACCCCGCGGGGCCGTCGTAGTGAATCTGCGCGGTCCAGTCGCCCCCCATCTCAGGCTTAACCACGGCCGTGTATCGCCCGGGCGTAGCACCGCCAGACACGACGCTGCCCGAGTGCATGGCCATGCCCGGCATGTCCATGTCGAGGTCCAACCGCACCCGGCCCACGTCCACGAGCTTGCCGCCTTCGTTGTCTCGAAACTCGATCGTTAGCCGGTTCTCCGCGAACCTCAGGGTCCCGTCAGGGCTAAACAGGCTGACGTTCAAACCGGCCGCGCTACGGCTGGCTACACGTTTCCCGGCTGGGGCCAGCGACTCAACGGCCGCAGGGTCATGGTGCATCCGGGCCAGGTAGCTCCCGCCCAGGGCCACCACGATGAGCCCCACGGGGATGATCCACGGACGCCGCCGCCCTGGACCTTTCCGCCCCAAATGAGAATCCTCCTCATCCGCGCGGCCGTCGGGGAGATGCCGCCTTCTCCAAATCACGTAGATCGCGGGGTAAAGCAGCAGCTCAAGCACCGCCGATGTGACCACACCTCCAATCATCGGGGCCGCGATGCGTTTCATAACGTCCGCGCCAGCCTGGGTCGTGGGCGACCACATTATCGGAAGAAGGCCGAACAGGATCGCGCACACGGTCATTATCTTGGGCCTGATCCGCTGGACGGCCCCCTCGGTCACCGCATTGTCCAGGTCCTCGGCGGTATTTAGCCGCCCGGCGGCCTGGAACTTGTCCCAGGCGTGATCGAGGTAGAGGAGCATGACGACTCCAGTCTCAGCATCCAGCCCGGCCAGCGCGATCAGCCCCACCCATACGGCAACGCTGAGGTTATAGTTGAGCAGGTACAAAAACCAAAATGCCCCAACGAGCGAGAAGGGAACCGCCATCAGCACGATCGCAGTCCTCGCTGCCGACTTCGTGTTGAGGTAGATCAGGAGCAGGATGATAATCAGCGTGAAGGGGACCACGACGGACAGCCTTCGCTCCGCACTCCTCATATATTCAAACTGCCCGGCCCACTGCATGTAGTAGCCGGGAGCAAATTTCACGCGCTCCTCAATCCGCTTCGCCGCGTTATGGACATAGCCGTCGATGTCATCGGTGGTCACGTCCACGAAAACAAAACCCACCAGCTGGCCGTTCTCGTTGCGGATCGACGGTGGACCTGTGCGGAACCCGATGTCGGCGAGCGCCGAGATAGGCACCTGCGCCCCGGAGGGTGTCGGGACCAGCACGCGCTTTAGCGCGTCCAGGTCGTCCCGAAAGTCGCGGGCGTAGCGGACGCTCACCGGATAGCGTTCCCTTCCCTCCACGGTGGTCGCTATCGTCTTACCCCCGATCGCGGTCTCGATTACGTCATTCACGTCGTCCACCGTGAGGCCATAGCGAGCGGCGGCCTTCCGGTTTACGTCGATGTCGAGAAAATAGCCGCCCGTGGTCCGCTCCGCAAAGACGCTGCGCGTGTTCGGAAGGTCGGCCAGCGCCCTCTCGATATTGACCCCGGTCTCCTGGATGCCGACCAGGTCGGGCCCGAAGACTTTGACTCCGAGCACGGATCGGAAGCCCGTCGTAAGCATCTCGGTCCTGGTCTGGATTGGCATCCAGAAGATGTTGGCCATCCCCGGGGTCCGCAGCTTCTCGTTCATGCCCGCGATGATCTTTTCCCAGGTCATCCCGGTCCTCCACTGCTCGTGGGGCTTTAGCGTGATCACCGTCTCGAACATCGACAGGGGGGCCGGGTCCGTCGGCGTCTCAGCCTGTCCGGCCTTGCCGAACACCCGGTCGACCTCCGGAATCTCCTTAAGGAGGCGGTCCTGCAGCTGGAGGATGCGCGTGGCCTCATTGACGGACATGCCTGGCGCGGCGGTCGGCATGAAGAGGATGGTCCCCTCGTTGAGGGGGGGCATGAATTCGCTGCCCAGCCGCCTTAGCGGGTAGAACGTGAGCGCCAGGACAAGCGCGGCTGAAATGACGGTTAGCCAGCGGAACCGGAGCACGAAGCTCACGAACGGCCGATAGGCCCATATCAGGAGGCGATTGACCGGGTTTTTGGCCTCGGGCGTGATCCTGCCGCGGATGAAGAGGGTCATCAGGACGGGCACCAGCGTGACGCCCAGCATCGCGGCAAAAAACATCGCGAATGTCTTCGTGAAGGCGAGCGGCCTGAACAGGCGGCCCTCCTGCCCGGTCAGCGAGAACACCGGAATGAAGCTCACCGTGATCACCAGCAGGGAGTAGAACAGCGGCCGCCCCACGCTCTTTGCCGCGGCCACGATCGCCTCGAAACGCTCGGCGCCCATCGCATCGCGCCCATTTTCCTCACGAAAATGCTCCAGGTGCTTGTGGGCGTTCTCGACCATGATGATCGCGGCGTCGACCATCGCCCCTATCGCTATGGCAATGCCGCCTAGCGACATAATGTTGGAGCTTAGCCCAAGCCACCGCATCGGCAGGAACGACAGAACGATCGCGACCGGCAGCGTGATGACGGCCACGAGCGCGGACCTCACGTGCCAGAGGAAGACAAGGCAGACGAGGGCGACCACCGCACTTTCCTCGAGCAGCTTCTCGCGCAGGGTCGCGATGGAGGCGTTAATCAGCTCACTTCTGTCGTAGGTGGTGACGACGCGCACGCCTGGGGGAAGCGACGGTCCGATCTCCCTGAGCTTGGCCTTTACGCCTTCGATCACCGAAAGCGCATTCTCCCCATAGCGCATCACGACGATGCCGCCGACCGCCTCGCCCTTTCCATCGAGCTCGGCGACGCCGCGGCGGAGGTCCGGTCCTATGTGCACCGTTCCGACGTTCCTGACGAGGATGGGCGTGCCGTCGACCACCCTCAGCGGCACGTCCTCGATGTCGGCGATGCTCTTGATGTAGCCGCGGCCCCGGACGTAGTACTCGGTCGAGCCCACCTCGAACACCTTGCCCCCCACGTCGCTGTTGGAGCGCCTGATTTTGGCCACGACGTCCTGCAGGGGTATGCCGTACGCGAGGAGCTTGTTGGGGTCCAGGTCGACCTGGTATTGCCGAACGAAGCCGCCGACCGAGGCTACTTCGGCGACGCCCTTCACCGACTCAAGCGCGTAGCGCAGGTGCCAGTCCTGGAAGGACCTCAGGTCGGCAAGGCTGTTTTTCCCAGTGTCGTCCACGAGCGCGTACTCAAAAGCCCAGCCGACGCCCGTCGCATCCGGGCCGATCGCTGGGTTCACGCCCTCGGGAAGGGATCCCCGGATCGAGCTCAGGTATTCGATCACGCGGGAGCGCGCCCAGTAGATGTCGGTCCCGTCCTCAAAGATCACGTATACGAAGGATCTCCCGAACATCGATTCCCCGCGCACAAACTTCACTTTGGGTGCCGCGATGAAGAGGGTCGATATCGGGTAGGTGATCTGGTCCTCGACAAGGTCCGGGGAGCGACCGTCCCAGTCGGTGTAGACGATCACCTGGACGTCGCTCAGGTCGGGGATGGCGTCGAGCGGGGTCTGCCTAAGCGCCCATATCCCCCCCGCCAGCGCGAAAGACACCAGGACGATGACGAGGAACCTGTTTCGCGCGCTCGCATCAATGAGGCGTTCGACCAGGCTTGGCTTGGCGTCGGGGGCGGTGTTCATGGGATCACCAAGCCTTTAACGCGCCTTGGATCTTCGACTCGGCGTCGATCAGGAAGTTTGCGCTGCTGACGACCCGCTCGCCCTGCGCAAGCCCGGTTGAGACCTCGTAGCGGTTGCCAAACTTCCTCCCGATCTCGATGAAACGCGGCTCAAGCCTGCCCGCGCCCTTGTCGACAAAGACGATGTCGTGGCGCCCCGTGGGAAGGACCGCCTCCACAGGTACACTCAGGCAATCCGGCTTCTCGATGACCAGCTCGACATCCACGTACATGTCTGGCCGCAGGAGCATCCTTGGGTTTGCGGCGTCGATGCGGACCCGGGCCGTACGCTTGGTCTCGCTAATGAACGGGTCCACCAGGGCAATCGTCCCCTTGAACCCCTCGGACGGGAAGGCCGAGGAGGTGACGGCAACTGGAAGGCCCTCCTTGAGCAGGGGGAGGTCCTCCTGGTAGAAGTCGGCCCAGATCCAGACCGAGCGAAGGTCGGCGATGGCGACCAGAGGATCTCCCGCCACCACGTGGCGTCCTTGGTTTACGCCGAGCGACTCGACGGTTCCGTCCATCGGGGACACGACGGTGAGGTAGGAGGGGACCTTCCTGGAGGCTTCCAGCCCTGCGAGCACTTCCTGCGGCACATCCCACTGCCCAAGGCGTGCGCGCGCTGATGCGATCAGGCGGCTGATCCCCTCGGCTGTCGCGGCGGGTCCACCCTTGCCGAGCGCGTCGTGCATGCGGAGCAGCTCGATGTATTCGTTCTCAGTCGACGTCACGTCTGGGCTGTAGATCTCCGCAAGCACCTGCCCCTTCGCCACGCCCTCTCCTGGCGCCGCCACCCCAAGGGAGTGCACGTAGCCTTCGACACGGGTCACGAATTCCCAGCGGCGCCTCGTCTCGACGGCCACGGTTCCTGTCACCCTGACTGTCGCCTGCAGCGCACCCCGCTCGACAGGCGCATAGGTCACGCCAATCTGCTGCAGCCGCTCCGGCGGGACCTCAAACTCCGTGGTCTTCGTGTCGGTGGAATCCGCGGCAATTGCTTGGGCATTGTCGGCCCCGCGCATGGCGGGGGTTGACGGCCCTGCAGCCCAAACGAGCAGGACGGCCAGGGACGTTGGGCATAGCGTTCTAGGAATGGTCTGCATGGTGTGTTCTCCAGTAGGGCTCCTCATTGCTGCGCGGATTGGGCGCCTTCGCCCTGGTTTTTGTAATCGGTAAGACCTGTCAGGAGCGTCAGGTCCGCGATCCCGCTTGCCTGAAGCGTGATAGCCTTCGCGAGGACAAGCCGGTCCTCGACGAGCATACGGTGGGTCTCGAGGATGTCCTGGAACGTTCCTAGGTTGTTCTCCCAGGCTGTGCGCGCGCTCGCCAAGGTCTGCTCGGCAAGGGGAATGATCTCGTCCCGATAAAGGACCGCCTGTCGCCTCGCCGCATCCAGATCGACGGTCATGTGGTGGATTTCCTCCCTTACACCCAGTTCATAGTCGTCGGCCTCACGCTCGCTTGCCCGCTTCCTTGCGATGTCGCGGCGCAGGTCGCTGTCGTAGCCCTTGTGGTTTAGCCACGGCACGCTGAAATTGACGGTCATCGTGCCCTCGCGGATCCCTCCGTCGTTGCTGTACTGCCGGGCCTCCAGGCCAATGCCGATGTCGGGCAGGCGCTGGCTCCGGGTAAGCCTTGCCGCCGCATCGGTCTGGGCGGCCTCCTGGCGCATGACCTTCAGCTTGGGCGCAAACCCGAGGGCCGCTGCGACAAGCCTGTCGTCGTAGGGGACCTCGTCAGCTATCCCGGGAAGCTCAATCCTGGGCCATGGCGAGTGCAGATCGCGGTTCAGGACGCGGTTGAGCTGGACGACGCGGCTGCCTCGCTCCTGCTCAAGGGAAATGAGGTCGTTGCCGGCCTTCGCGCGCTCCGTCTGGACCTTGAGCCACTCAACCTGGGTCGACCGGCCGACACGGTACCGGCCGTCAACGGCCAAAACGGTCTGGTCAATCCACCCCAGGTCCTGGCGGGCGCGGGACAAGGCCTCATCAGCCATGGCGATCCCTAGGAGCGCCACCGTCAGGTCATGCCTCATGCCTAAGGTCGCCGACTCCACGTTCAGGCGCTCCTTCGCCGCATCTGCCTCCGCTACGTCGCGGGCGAGCTTTGGCCGCCCAAAGAGGGGAAGCCGCTGCTCCAGTCCATAGATGATGTTGCCCTGGTCGGACGACGGGAAGCTGTGCGACGACGGGATCCACAGGCCGAGCGAAACAATCGGGTCGTCCCAGTTTCTGACGGCGTCCACGGCCGCAGACGCCGCGTCGGCCCGGGCGTCGGCCGCCCCGATAGCAGGGCTGTGGCTCCTGGCCTCGTCGGTGAGCCGAGCGATAAGGTCCGGCGTTATCCTTAGGGACGAGCCGTCCAACGACGGGACAGCGCCAAGGAGTCCCTGCATGAGGGTTGAAAGGAGGAGGGAAACGCGAAGGAGGTGTGCTTTCATGACTATCTAGGAGGTTGCGAAGCAGGAGGGGCAGAGGGACCCCAGGGATGCGGACGCACCGCGACCTGGAGGTACGCACGTTTGCCCGCGCGACCGCGCGGGCCCGATCAGGCCCTACCCGCCTAGATCTGAAGGCTGCAGTGGGCCCTGAAAAGGGGCACTCGCGCAGCAGGCGCCGCCTGCGCGGCCGCCAGGAGCCCCGTCCGATTGGAGGCAGGCTCCACAAACTCACCATAGAAAACCTCCGTCGCGCGCCGCGCTGGGATCAACTTTAGCGCCGTCGAGACCGCGGCCGAGCGGGCAGGCTCCGAGGCCGCATAAAATACCGGGGCAGGCGCCGCTGGGCAGGTACATCCCGGGCTGCCGCAGTCACCGGGCGCCTTGCAGCAGCAGGAGTGGCAGCACGCTTTCACCGGAGCGGACAGCTGCACCTGCGCGAGGGCGGAGCAGAAAACGGCCAGAAGAATGCAGACCAGACGCTTCATCTTACTGGGGGGACACTACCGCCCGGTCCATTGCCCCGCAATAGCTATCCCCTGAAACGACGCGCCTTCTGAACTAGAAGTAACGTCCCCCACACCCGCCATTACGGCGCTTCATAGCCCTCCGGCGCCCTATCCCGTTGGTCAGGCGGCGCTGGCAGAGGCCGCGGCGTCAGCCTCCATGCTCTCGGCGGCCCGTTCAAACGCCGATTCCAAGTCGGCAAGCCGAATAGGCTTCGAGACGAAATCGTTCATTCCCGAGTCAAACGCGCGCCGGCGGTCGCTGTTCATGGCATTCGCTGTCAGAGCCACGATCCATGGGCGCTTGGCCTCCCCCCGCTCGCGAATCCTCCGGGTGGCTTCACACCCGTCCATGACGGGCATCTCCATGTCCATCAGGATGAAGTCGTAGAACTGCTCCGCCATGGCGTCCAGGGCCTCCTGGCCATTGTTCACCAGGCGGGGCTTAACCCCCAGCTTTGCCAGCAGCATCGTCGCAACGCGCTGGTTCACGACGTTGTCCTCCACCAGGAGCACCCGCAGGCTGGCCGCCGGTACCATCGGCTCGTGCGCCACGGGAGCACTCGTGGCCCCCTGTGATTCGCCCGCCTTCCCAATCAGCCGGTCGATCGCCGCGAAGACCCTATCCGGCTTCAGGGGCTTGTTGACCTGCGCCGCGAACTCGGGCCTGGCCGCACCATCCGCCATGGAATTGAGGAGGACCATGGGCATGGAAGACCTAGCGCCGAGCTTGCGCACCTCGCCTGCCAGGACGAGCCCGTCCATGCCCGGCATCTGCCGGTCGATGAGCGCGAGATCGCACGGTTCGCCAGACGCTAGGATTTGGAGGGCCTCCTTTCCGGACGACACGGCAACCACCGTGGAACCCCATCTCTCCAGGTGCGCCACGAGCCAGTTCCTAGCCCCGGCGTTGTCATCGACCACAAGGAGGCGGCGCCCGGAAAACGCCGAGGTCGCATCCTGCCACGGGTGCCTAGCTGTCGTGGGCTGGGCCTTAGCCGTGATCGTGAAATTGAACGTCGAGCCTTGGCCGTCCTCGCTTTCCACCCACATCCGCCCTCCCATCGCCTCGGCGAGGCGCCGGCTTATGGCCAAGCCTAGACCGGAGCCGCCGTACTTGCGCGTTGTCGAGGAGTCCACCTGGGAGAAGGGCTGGAACAGGCGATCTCGCCGGTCCACGGGTATGCCGATTCCTGTGTCATGCACGCCGAACGTGATCACATGGGATCCGTCCGCCCCGGGCGCCGAGGCCCCGATGTTGAGGACGACCTCCCCCTTGGCCGTAAACTTAAGGGCGTTCCCGACCAGGTTCACGACCACCTGCCGGACGCGCGTGACGTCACCAATCACTACTCCCGGGACGTCGGGTTCGATGCGCGCGAGCAGCTCCAGGTTCTTCTGGGTGGCCTTTGTGCCAAACATGTCGAGGACGTCCTCGATGCACCGGCGCAGGTCGAAGGGCTCGCTCTCCAGCTCGATGCGGCCGGCCTCGATCTTGGAATAGTCGAGCACGTCGTTGATGATCCCGAGCAGGGCGTCGCCACTGGTCTCTATCGTGCGCACGAAGTCCATCTGGCGCTCGTTGATGCCCGTGTCGCGCAAGAGCCCGGCCATTCCGAGGATGCCGTTTAACGGGGTGCGAATCTCGTGGCTCATTGTCGCGAGGAACGAGCTCTTGGCCTGACTTGCCAGGTTCGCCTCGATCGCGGACCGCTGGGCGTGTGCTATGGCCTCCTCGAGCTGCGAGTTCAGCTGCTCGGCGGCATCCTTTGCCGCCAGGAGCCGCTCCTCCGCGGCCTTGCGCTCGCTGATGTCGGTGGCTGAGCCCGTGAAACCCGCGACCGCGCCGGCGGAGTCGCGGAAGGGGTGCACCTCAAAGTCGCTCCAGTAGGCTCTACCGTCCTTGGCGTAGTGGATGACCTCTGCGTTTGCAGCCTGCCCCTCGGCCATCCTCTCGGTGACCATCGTGACGGTGGCCTGGTCGGTCGAGGGGCCGACGAGAAGCGTGTTTGTGTTCTGGCCCCTCGCCTCGTCGAGCGTGTAGCCGTTTAGACGTGTGAACCCCTCGTTCACCCAATCGATGCGGCCCGACGGATCTGTGATGACGACGGCGTCGTTTGTGTGGGCGGCGACGAGGGCCAGCCTCGCGTTGTAGGCGAGCGCCTGGGAAAGCTCAGTCGTCCTCCGGGCGACCTCGTGCTGAAGCATCGCCGTCTGCCTCTCGAGTTGGCGGAATGCCGACGCCAGTTCCTTCTCCGCCGTGTGCCGGCGCCGGTCGCTCCGGTGGTTGGCCCTACCAACAAAACAAGCCAGGCTCGCCAGAAATATTATCCTTATTATGGTAAACAGATTAAGGTGAAAATCCGTAGGTCGACCGTGCCCAAGGGAAATCCGCTCCATGATTGAGCCCGCGAGCGGCAGGCCCAGGGAGACCAGAAGGAGAAGCCGCGTCGATTTCCCGGCAGCCGAGTCCACGTACATGAGCTCGAGCAGGCTGCTTGAGGATGCGCGCGCCCAGCAATATACCGAGCCCATCACCATCGCCGAGGCTCCAACCGCCAGCACGAGCATCACATAGGGATCAAGGGCCAAAAGGGCATATGCGCGGGCAGGGGCAAAGCCCACGCTGAATCCTCCCACCGCCAAGCCAGCCGCCAGCCCTACCGCCGAAACGGCACGGAGCGGCCAGCGAAGATTATCGGGTACTGGTCGCATGGTTCGATAGCCTATCCATCGGACTTTCCGGGCCTCCCTTCAGATGTTTCGTCCGAAAGGCATGCCGGACCCCACCCTCTACTGGTCGACGAATTGGATCTCGGGCACATGCCCATTTTTCCCGTTCCTGGAAGAGGAGGTATCGGCTTTCGCCATCCCGTTGCGCGGCTTTTCGGGCAGCGTAGGCCGGATGGGCTTGGTCGTCTCATGCGATTCCGGAGCCGGAACCGCAAGGGAGTCGCCATGCACCATCCGCATGAGGTCCCCCACCGCTGACTTTACCTCCGCCGACTGGGACTGGAGCTTCTGTGCCGACGCCGACGCTTGCTCGGCTAGGGCGGCATTGGTCTGGGTGATCTTGTCCATCCCGGCCACGGCCTGGTTCAGCTGGGTGATGCCCTCGCTCTGCTCGTGCGAGGCCTGGGCGATCCCTCCCACCATCTCGTCGAGCTGGCGAATCTTCTCTACGATCGCGTTCAGGCTCGCAGCGACCTGGCCGCTGATGCTTACACCCTGCTCGCTCTTGGCGGATGCGTCCTCTATCTTCGCCGCCGTCTCCTTCGCCGCCTGTGCGGAGCGCTGGGCCAAGTTGCGGACCTCCTCGGCAACTACCGCAAACCCGGCGCCCGCCTCGCCGGCCCTCGCAGCCTCGACGGCTGCGTTCAACGCGAGGATGTTGGTCTGGAAAGCGATCTCATCGATAGTCTTTATGATCTTCGAGATTTCAGAACTCGATGAGTGGATCGCAGCCATCGCCCCGTTCATGGATTCCATGTCGCGCGCGCCCGCATCGGCCGTCGACCTCGCCTCGGCAGCGAGGTTCTTCGCGGATTGGGCGCTTTCCGAGTTCCTTTGCGTCATGCTTGCCATCTCGTGAAGGGATGCGCTGCTCTCCTCGAGCGAGGCTGCCTGGCGGCTTGCACCGTCCGCCATCGAGCTGCTGACCTCGGCCACGGTCATCGCGGCGCCGTAGGTCTGGTTTGACTCGGATGAAAGCAGGTCCGCGATCGACGAAATGGGGCGGGTAATGGAACGGATCACGAACCAGGCGGCGGTGATCGCAAGGAGCGCGCCTGCGGCCGTCGAGAAGATGACGAGCAACTCGTTTCTCCTCTGCTCGTCCCGGGCCTTCTGCTCTAGCTCACCCTGGAATGCGATGACAGACTGGCGGACGCGCCCTAGGGCCGCAGTGAAGAGCGGGGCGATGCGGTTGAGCTGCGAGTCAACAAGGTCGATCCTCTCGTGCTTGAGGTCGATGATGGACTCAAGCGCCTGGGTGTAGTCGTCGGCCGCCGAGCGGAGCGCCTTCAAAAGCTTGTCCTTCTCCTCGTCCTTCAGGGACGCATCCATCTTGACGAGCTCCTCCTGGTCTTTCTCTAGCTTCTCGATCGACGAGCCGACCGACTTGATCCCCGCGCGGGCCGCGTCGGCGAATTCCTGGCGCGAGGTAAGGAGGAACGAGTTCACCAGGCTGCTGCATTCAAAGTAGGCCTTCAGCGCGTTCGAGACCTTGAAGGCCCCGTTCATGTCGCCGTTGTTCTTTGCATCCGTCAGGACCTTCTGCATGCCCTTGGCGATAACGTCACCTAGCGGTGTCAGCTTTCCGACCACCACGGTGTCTAGTTTTCCCGAATTCTCCACGACACGTTGGAAGGCGCCGTCGTACTGCGCCAGGAGCTTTGCCGCCTCGTCAAGCTGGCTCCTGCGGTCCTGGTCCGCGATGAGCTGGCTGGCCTTGGCCAGGTCCTGGTCGAGCTTTTGCTTGGATTCGGTGTAAGATTTCGTGTGCTCTGCAGAGGGAGCTGCCAGAAACTCGTTAACATGGAGCTTGAGCTCGAGCATCGAGGACTCGAGGGTGGCGGCCATGTTGGTCTCCTGGGTGCTTCCGGCATAGAGAGCCAGCTTTCGCCCTGATGCCCCGAGCGTCAGCCACGCGACCGCGGAGACGATTCCCAAGAGTATGAGAACGAGGGCGAATCCGAGCGCGATTCTGCGCCCAATGGTCAGAGTGCGGGATGTCATGGGTAGGATTCGGGGTTCCGTCGAGCTATGACGACTCAATCCTGGTCCACCTTAAACTGAATTGGGAAGGAGACCTTGATCGGCACCGCTGTCCCGGCCTTCTTTGCAGGCTTGAACTTCCAATGGCTCAGGGCTTCCAGGGCGGGGCTTGAAAATGCTGGGTTGGAAGCCTTGATCACCCGTGCGTCCACCACGTTGCCCTTCTCGTCAATCGTGCAGGACACGGTCACTATCCCGTTTATGGCCGCACGGCGGAGCTCCTCGGGGTATGCCGGGCTGACCGTTCTAACCGGAACCGGGGGCTCGGACCCTTCTTCGGCGCGCGCCTTCGGGCTGAAGATCGAGAGCGCGCAGAGCAATGCGACAACAACATGGGGTCTCATATTCGTAACACGGCAATCGGCTTTGTTTGCCGCGTATTTAGCGGAAATCCGCTTCCCCTGGCATAAAACGCCATGCCAAGGGAGGTCCTTGAGACGCTAAGAACATGGTGCAGCACCGAGTTCCGGGATTCCGGTTGGGTCGAAAAAACGTCGGTCCGGTTGCAGGTTCTCCTTCGGTGCAGCCCCCTGTGCGCCGATGCTGCCCTGCCCGTGGCATCCGCGGCAAAGATTGACCTTCCAACTGCAGCTGGAGGTTTTTACATTTCAACCGCTTCATGACTGAAGAGAAGAAAATGCGTCGCATCGCTGCGCTATCCGCGGGCCTTGCGGTCGTGCTGGGAATACTGGCCCTTGCTGGACTGTGGCTCCATATCGGTGCATTCCGCTCGCTGTACCCAGGCTGGAGGCCCATGGCGCCGAATTCGGCCCTGTGCTTCGTGCTATCGGGAGCCGCGCTCCTGGCCCTCAATGACACCGAAGAGCGATACCGGGTCATCCTTGCCCAGGCGCTCGCCCTGGTTGTCATCCTGCTCGCCGGATTTTCCCTGCTGAGTTTTGTCGCGCGGCTGCACCCGACGTTCTCGAATCTCCTCTTTCAGGTTCAGGATCCTCTCGACATCGGGCCCGCCCGGGTGCCGTTGAACACCACCTTCCCCTTCATCATCACAGGGTTAGGAATCATTTGCCTGAATTTCCGGCGCCGCTCTTGGCTCACGCTTTCCAACTGGCTTGCCCTGCTGGTGGCGAACTTCGCGCTGATCACCCTTGTCGGCAACCTGCTCAACCCGGTCGCAACCGCCAACGGAATGTCCCAAGCCAGCACATTCGGATTCCTGTTCCTCGGGACCTCCCTGCTGCTGACCCGATTCAATCCCGAGCTCCTCGGCGTGTTCTCGCGGGCCCACCCCCTGGGGTTCTTGGCCTTCCGGCTGCTGCTCTTTGGGATATGCGTGCCTTTGGTTATCTACGGACTCGCCGCGTGGTGGCTGCTGCCGCTGATCCCCGCCCAGAATGACCTGGCGGCGTTTGCCGTCCTCATCCTTTCGGCGCTGCTCTTTGGGACGATTGCCTCGCTCCTCAAGGAAATGGAGGGGATGGACCGGCAGAGGCGGGACGCCGAGGGCTCCCGCGATGCCCTGCTCGCCCGGATGCAGCACCAAGCCGCAAACCTTGAGATCCAGGTGGCCGAGCGCACGCGGCGCCTCCATGAGTCGACCTCTCGCCTCCAGCTAGCGCTCCACTCGGGCGACTACGGGGTCTTTGACTGGGACGTCACCTCGGGCCTGCAGGTCTGGGACGAGCGTCAGTGCGCGATCTACGGCATCAAGCCGGATCAATTCGATGGGCGAATCGAAACATGGCTAAAATACCTACATCCCGACGACATAGCGATCGCTCGCCCGGGGAAAGCCGAGCGGGGGTCGGCACACACGATCGGGTCCTCGAGCCAGTACGAGTTCAGGATCATCAGGCCCGACGGCAAGGTGCGCAACATCTACGCCCGGACAACGCTGCATTTTGACGCCGAGGGCAAAGTCTCACGGATGGTCGGCCTAAACAAGGACGTCACCGAGGAGCGCGAGCGCGAGCATGCCATCACGGCGCTGAACCAGCGCCTGCTCTTTGTCCTCAATGCCACGGGCTACGGCGTTTGGAAGTTTGACTACGCGACCGAGGGCATGGACTGGGACGACCGGCTTCTGGCCATCTACGGCATGAAGCGGGAGGAGCTCACGGGGCATGTCCGCGACTGGGAGAGCCGGGTGCATCCCGACGACCTGCCCACGGCCGTCGCCGACATCGAACGCACGCTGGTTACCGGAGCTATCCAGCTCGACCACACCTTTCGCATTGTGAGGCCCGATGGGAGCATCCGCTACATCGCCTCACACGGGTACTTGCTGCGGGGATCGGACGGCAAGCCCGAGAGCATGGTGGGCTTCGACAGCGATATCACCGACGAGCACGACCTGCGCGAGGAGCTCCGCATAACCGAGGAGCGCTGGCAGCTCGCGCTCGCGGGAAACAACGACGGCGTCTGGGACTGGAATCTGAAGACCGGGAAGGTCTACAGAAACGCGAGGTTTGCCGAGATCCTCGGCTACTCTAGCGAGGAGTTGACGGCCGACCCGCGCATCTGGCGGCACATGGGACACCCCGAGGACATCCCGATGACCGAGGCCGCGATCGCGGACCACCTGGAGGGTCGGAAGCCCGTCTACCAATGCGAGTACCGGCTCCGCCACAAGGCCGGGCACTGGGTCTGGGTCCTTGACCGGGGCAAGGTGGTGGCCAGGGACACCCAGGGCCTGCCGCTGCGGGTCGTCGGGACCCACACCGACGTCACGCCCCGCAAGCAGCTGGAGGAGCGCCTCAGGCACGGCGAGGAGATGTCGCTCCAGCTAAGCCGCCTCGCCCAGATCGGGGCATGGGAATGGGATATTTCGTCCAATCGGGTAACATGGTCGCCGGAGATGTTCCGCATTCACGAGGTGGACCTCGGCTTTGAGCCCACGATCGAGAAGTCCCTGGGTTTCTACCAGGACCAGGCCCAGGAGACCCTGAGGGAGGCCTTGAGGAGCGCCTCCGAGGATGGCATCGGCTTTGACCTCGAGCTGCCGATGGCCACCGCGCGCGGCCACAAGCTCTGGGTGAGGATGCTCGGGAGGGCCGAGGTGAAGGAAGGCAAGGCTTCCCGTGTCTACGGCGCCTTCCAGGACATAACGGCCAGGCGCGACGCCGAGGAGATGCGGCGCCACCTCGAGGGCCAGCTTTTCCAGGCGCAGAAGATGGACACTCTCGGAACCCTGGCCGGGGGGATCGCCCATGACTTCAATAACCTGCTGACGGGCATCCTAGGATACCAGGAACTGGCCCTTGAAACGATCGCGGAGGGAGACCCGGTGAGGGAGTTCCTTAGCTCGGCTCGGGAGGCGAGCCTAAGGGCCCGCGAGCTGATCGACCATATCCTCACGTTTTCGCGGCAGTCCGGCAGCGAGAAGCTCCCAGTCGACGTAGGGCAGCTGATCGATGATGCGGGTCGGTTCCTGCGCGCCACTGTCCCGGCCACCATCCGTATCGAGATCGCGGTCTCGAAGGACTGCGGCCGCGTGCTCGCCGACGCCACGCAGCTGCACCAGGTGCTGCTAAACCTGGGATCAAACGCAGCCCACGCGATGCGCGCGGCAGGGGGTGCCATGCACATCGGCCTCGAGCCTGTGTACCTGGACGAGGCCAAGGCAAGCGCGGTCAACCAGAAGGCGGCGGGCAACTACCTCGTGCTAACCTTCCGAGACGGCGGCCATGGAATGGACGAAGAGACCAGCCGCAGGATCTTCGACCCCTTCTTCACCACCAAGGAGGTAGGCCAGGGCACCGGGCTCGGCCTGTCGGTTGTCCACGGAATCATCCAGGCCCACCACGGTTCGATCACGGTGGACAGCGCCATCGGAAAGGGCACGACCTTCACCATCTACCTGCCAGAGGTGCCCAAGGTCGAGGAAGCCACCGACGAGGGCTCCGGGGAGTCAATCCCAAGGGGAGCGGGTGAGTTGATCGCCATGGTGGACGACGAGGACATTGTGCGCAGCCTGGCGCAGATGGCCCTTGAAAAGCTTGGATATCGGGTCGCCTCCTTCGAATCCCCCGTCCGCTGCCTTGAGGCGCTGCGGCATAGCCCGGGCGACTTCGCTTTGCTCCTTACCGACCAGACCATGCCCGTCATGAAGGGGATAGAGCTCGCCTCCGAGGCGCGCACCGTGGCCCCGCACCTTCCGGTCGTTATCATGTCCGGGTATTTCTCGCGCATATCGCCCGAGAAGTTAGCCCAAATAGGGCACGTGACGCTCCTGTCCAAGCCCTTCACAAACGAGGAGCTAGCGGTGGCCGTCCACCGCAGCATCGCTTCGGAAGCCTAGGGCCGGCCCCCCAGGGCCCCGCTGCTCATCAGTTCTGTTTCAGGAGCTTGTAGACCACCGCGGCGTTTGCATTCGCTTGCGCCAGCATCGCGGTCCCGGCCTGCTCGAGTATGCTGAAACGGGCGAGCTGGGTCGACTGCGTGGCGACGTCGGTGTCGCTAATGTTGGAGATCGCGGAGGTCAGGTTTTGCGACTCCACCTGGAGGGTGGTGGCCGCGATCTGAAGGCGCACCGCGGCGTCCCCGTTAAGCGACTGGGCGGTGGCCAGCTGGGTGATCGCGCCGCCGAGGGTGGAAACCGCGTTGGGGTCGGTGACGCTCAGTGTAAAATTGCCCGAGCCGTCCTGGTTGATCAAGGCAGCCGTCGCGCCCTGTTGGAGGTTGAGCTGTGGAAGCGTGATGTTGTCGCTCGGGTTGGTGCCCGCCTCAACCACTTGGGGTGAGCCGCCGCCAAAGAGGACCGAGCCATCGAAGGTTCCCTGGGGGGAGGTCACGTCGGCCGTGCCCCCGATCGCCGAGGTCGGGCCGCCGATGATCGAGCGCAGCTCGTTCTGAAGCGACGAGAACTCGGTCTGGTAGTCGGCCTTGTCGCTCGGACTTGAAGTGGCCGCGCCGGAAAGCGTCGCCAGCTGGCTCATGCGCGAGAGGATGCCCTGCATCGCGCTCATGTCGCCGTCTGCCGTCTGCGTGTAGGAGAGCGAGGTCTGGACGTTGGCCAAGGCGGCCTGGACCAGGCCGTTGGTTGACGTGTAGGCACTCGCCGTCGCCTGGCTGGCAGGATTGTCCCCGCCGTCGATGAACGTCGTGCCCGAGGAAAGCCGGGCCAGCGTCGAACTTAGTAGGTCCTGGGACTGTCCCGTGCTTTCCGCAAGGGCCGACGAGTTTGATATATTCATGGAGGGAGACTGCTTTAGCTCTCTGGGTCAGGCCGCATCGGCGCTCGCTTGGGTTTTGGTTCCGGCCACTACCTGCGGACGCCCGCCGTCCTTGGCCCGGGTGAGGTTGGGAAGCTTGATCAGGCCCGGAGACGCGCCCGGTGACTTGAATGCCGCAGTCTGGTTCGTCGCGGCAATCGAGACGTGCACCTCCTTGCGGAAGATCGGGACCTCACGGGGTGCGACGATCCCAATCTTAACCACATCACCATCGATGCGGTTGATGCGGATCTCGATCCCATCGCCTATGACGATGGCCTCGTTTACCTTGCGCGAAAGGACGAGCATGGTGGCAGTTCCCGTTTAGGCGCAGGCCGCAACAGTGCGAGCCTCGAGCAGCTGATAACAGGCGCTGTAACTTGTGTAGTTAGCGACGACAAGCTGGCGCCCCACCCTTGTCCGGCGATTGACGATGATCGGGCCCACGAGATTAACCGTAGCGTCCATCGGGTCATGGTCCTTTAGGGAGACGATATTGAGCACGAGGGCCTCCGAGGCGTTCTGAAGGTCCAACGCCGCCGCGTCCCGGTCAAAGAGCTCGGGGTTGTAGTCCGGGACGACGCCCGCTGGCTCGATCACGATGAAATAGATACAGTCGGTGGGACTGTGGAGCTTCAGCCATGTGAAGGGAAGCTGGTTGGGGAGGTAAACGAGCTCGGCGCGCGTGAAGGCAGGGAACCCGATTAGGCCCTGGGGTAGCGTGAAGAAATTGGAGGCGGCCTTCTCTATGTCGGCTGGGTTCAGTTCTTGGAGAATCTTCATGAGTGGATTACTGGACGGCAATGTAGGTGAGCAAGTCGTGCTGCATGAGGCTGGCGGCAGATTGGACGGCCGCCTGGTAGGCATTCTGTGCCTGTGTAAGCTTCACAACGGTCGTCGCGAGATCGGCGCTGGTCTGGTTTGAGACAAGCTGGCCGAGGGTCTGGGACATGCTCGTCTGCTGGCTTTGAGCAACGGTGATACGCGTCTGGATCGCGCCCAGCTCGGATACCCCGTTGATGATCGTGTTCTGGCTGGATGTGAGGCTGGACTGGGCCGCACTGACGGCGGACGTGTTCCCCGAATTGAGAGCGTCGCGAAGGGAGATCAGGCCGTTCATGAATGCCGTCAGGCTCTGGTTGGTCGTCGAATCCGAGCCAGGGACTATTGTGGAGGTGCTCGAGAGGGGAATGGGCGCCTGAGAAGCGTTCCCGTTGTAGGTCACCGCGGTTATCTGGCCCGACGCGTTTGCCGTGACCGCATAGGGGGGCGTCGTCACCGCGGTCCCTGAAAAGAGGTAGCTGTTGTTGAATTGGCTGTTTCCGATCTGAACCGCCTCCTGGAGCAGTTGATCCACCTCCGTCCCGTAGGCGCTCATCTCGGACGGGCTGATTGTCCCGCTCCCGGTCGTGGCAATCTCCGAAGCCTGGGTAGCGATTGCATTGATCTGCGTGAGCGCGCTTGAGGAAGCCTGATTGATCGCGAGGGCCGCCGTCGCGTTTGAGCTATACTGGTTTATCGCGTTTCCCTCGGCGTCCTCGCCCATCACCATCCCGTAGGTCGTCGGGTCATCGGACGGCGCGGAGATCCGCAGACCGGTCGACACCTGGGTCTGTAGCTGGGACTCCTGGCTCGACAGATTCTCGATCTGCGAGAGCATGTTGTTGTCTACTGAGTTTGTTGAGATGGTCATGGCGGTAGGTATTGGTTACGCCCCGGACCCCATGTTGATCAGGGAGCTGAAGAGATCATTCACCGTCGAGAACACGCGGGCTGACGCTTGGTATGCGTTCTGGTATTTCATGAGATTACCCATTTCCGTATCCATTGATACGCCGCTCGCATTGCTACGCTGTGTCTGTACCAGGTTGAGCAGCGCATTCTCGCTCGTCACCTGGTCGTCCACGTTCGAGAGCGTCTGGCCCAAGCCCGTCACGACTCCCGCATAGTACTGTCCGATCGTCCCATTTATCGAGTCGCCGCCCCCGGTCGAGAACGTCTTGTTGGCGAGCCCTGCGATGGCCAGCGCCACTGAATTGTCTCCGGCGGCCCCCGTGCCCGCGGTGAGGTTCGACGCCGTCAGGCTATTTGACACCGCGATGGTTCCCGCAGTCGTTCCGCTCGGGTCAAAGAAGTTCCCAGCCGCGGCTCCGCCTGGATTGTAGGCCGTGTTCACCGAAGTTACGATCTGGTCTGCAAGCGCGTTGAGACTGTTTCTTGCCGTCTGGATCGTCCCATCCGCGCTGAAAGCGCCAAAGACCGACCCGGATCCGACCTGAAGCGTTGAGGCCGAGGCGCCTCCCGTGACCGTGGTGCCGGAAATCGCCACCGGCCCCGTAACCGTGGATCCGTTCACGAGGATCACCGGTGAGCCACTCGTGCCGGTCATCGACACTTCCAGCGATCCGTTGGCCTGCTGGCTCGTCGTGATCGGAAGATCGGCGGCCAACTTCTCCACCGCAGCCTCGCGCTCATCGACCAGGTCCACGGCGCTTCCGGGAGTACCGGAATTCATCGCCATAATTTGCCCGTTCAATGAAGCGATCGCCTGGAGCTGCTGGTTTGCATCAGCCACGCTGCTTTGCGCCTGGCTCGCCAGTTGGGTCTGCACCTGTGCAAGGTTGGCGTCGGTCTGCTGGAACGTGGAGGTGAGCGTGGATGCCTGCTGGTACACGGACTGCAACTGCGCCGTGCTCGTAGGTGCGGCCGCAAGGCTCTGGAACGAGTTGAAGAAATTGTTCAACGCTGAGCTTAGCCCGCTGGTCCCGGTGCTCGTTGTCGTGCTCGTGCTGCTGGAGGCCGAGGTATTGGTGAGATCCTCCCCCAGCCCGGACTGCGCCGTCTGGAGGAACTGCTGCTGTGTTGTAAGCGAGGAGGCTATGGACGTCTGGGTGACAACCTGGTTGTCCAGCAGGGCGTTGCGGGCAGATGAAACGCCTACGATGGAAACGCCGTCTCCCGTTTCACCACCACCGCTCGCGAAATCCACGCTCTCGTCGGAATAGTCCGGGTTGTCCAGGTTGGCGACATTCTTGCCCGTGATGTTGATCGCGTAGCTCTGCGCGTTGAGCGCCTGCACCGATGAATCAAGCGTGGTAAACAGGCTGGTGAGGGTGGACGACATAAACAGATCAAGTATGAGTCAGCCGCAGGTGCGCAGCGCTGCCATGGGGCTTGATGACCTCATGGAAAGTCGACCCTTGGGGGAGTACGTCTGGCTGAATGCCCCGGGCAGGAGCTGGCGAAGGATCTGCTGGCGCAGCTCGACCGTTCGAGCCAGGAGCATATGGTTGTGTCGCGCGATCCTTCGGACCCTGTGAATGAGGACGTTGATCTCCTTGATGAGCGCCTCGATGAGCGGGCATGCATCGGGCGGAAAGGTGGGGAACAGCGAGCGTATCGTGGCGTCGGATGGCTGTCCGTTGACACCTGCATAGCCAGCCACCGCGGCTTCGCGCTGGCGACGGCACTCGTGCAGCACCCTGACCTGGACCTCGATGTCCCCGCTGATACGGAGGACTGCGTCGGCGTCATGCGAGAAAAGGCGGGACTGCTGATCCTCATAGAAGTGGTAAAGAGCGCCGTACTCGGCGACCTCTTGGCGGAGACAATCCGCAACATGGTTCCAGGTGAAGTTCACGGATTAGGGGACCCAATGGCCGGGCCAGGCAATGCGCTGGCGTGCGGGGTCAATTGTTTCTGGAGCATCGCGGAGAGCCCCAGGCCGCCCGACTCGCTCAGCTTGTTTGCGAGGACGTCCGTCATCAGGTATCCGTAGACGCTCCCGCTGGCCCCGCCGGTGTCGCCGCCCATGACCTTGCTGACGCTGTCCTGGAGAAGCTGCCGGAGCATGATCGCCTCGAACTGCCCCGAGACCGCCTTGATCTGCTGACTCTTGGGGAGCCTGGAAAGCCTCTCCGGGTGGGTGGCGTCACCTGCTAGGGACGCCGCCGTGCTGGCCTGATTGGAAATGGCGGAGACATCCATGGTCAGTTGATGATGAGTTCCGCCTGCAATGCGCCGGCACGTTTTAGTGATTGGAAGATCGCCATCATGTCCCGTGTCGACACTCCGAAGGCGTTTAGAGCCGCCGCCAGGCGCTCGACCGTCGGGGCGTCATTGAGAATGATGAACACTCCCTTAACCTCGTTCACGCTTGTCTGGGTGCTTGGGACTGTCGTCGTCGTCCCAGTCTTAGAAAACGCGTTCGGCTGGCTGACACCGAGATTCTGGGTCACCGTGATGGTGAGCGAGCCGTGCGCTATGGCTACGTGGGAGATGCGCACCGTCTCCGTTGCGACGATCGTTCCCGTCCGCTCATTGATGATGACCCTCGCAAGCGTGTCGGGATCAACTTCGACCGTTCCAAGGTCCGCCATGAAATCGACATCTCGCCCTCGATACTCCGGTGGAAGGTGCACCTGGACGGTCGCGGCGTCCACGGCCTCCGCCAGCGCGGGCCATTTCGCATTTATCGCCTCCGCCATCCGCGATGCGGATGTGAAGTCGGGATTCTGCAGCAGCAGGCGAAGGGTCTGGTCGTGTACAAACTGGGTGGGAATTTCGCGCTCAACGATAGCTCCGTTACTGATCATGCCCACGGTCGGATGGTTCTTCTGAACCGTCGCACCGCCGGCGCCGCCCGCACCGCCCAGGAATCCCCCGATTGCTATCGCTCCCTGCGCGACGGCGTAGACACGGCCGTCGCCGCCCAGGAGCGGAGTCTGGAGCAGCACGCCGCCCTGGAGGGTCTTTGCGTCACCCATCGACGAGACGGTCACGTCAATGCGGACACCGGGCTTTAGGAAGGCGCCAATGTCGGCGGTGATCATCACCGCGGCCACGTTCTTGGACTTGATGTCCTGCTGGGCTACCGTGATGCCATAGCGCTGAAGGATGTTCTGGATAGTGTGGAGCGTGGAGTTCGAGTTGCTGTCACCCTCGCCAGCAAGCCCGACGACGATGCCGTAGCCGACCAGCTGGTTGTCGCGGCCGCCTTCCACCATCGTGATGTCCTTTACCCTCGCCGCGCGAACGCATGGAGCAAACGCCAGAGCGGTCACGGGCAAAAGCAGCCAGAAATTTTTCAACATCCTTGTCATTATAGTCTTAAAATGGCCTGAAGGTCTCGTAGAGCTTGGCAAGCCAGCCGCGCTTCTGGGAATCCGTGATGGCCCCTTCCGCGACAAATTCGACATGGGCCTCAGCGACGTTCGTCGACTGCACGGTGTTGTCGCTTCCTATGTCGTCGCCTCGCACGATGCCGTGGAGAACAACATACTGGGTCTCCCCGGAAAACGTGACCACCCTCATGCCCTCGATCACGAGGTTGCCGTTGGGAAGCACATCGGTCACGAGGACGGCAGCGCGGCTCGCCAGGCTCTGCTGGTTGCTGACGGCACCCGAGCCATCGTAGGCAGCCTTGCCGGCAAGTGACACGGCCGGCAGGTTGCCGTTGTGTGCGAGCGTGGTCGGGTACAGGAAGCTCGACACGGCGTCGCTGATCGAAGAATCGCGGGCGGTCTGGGTGCTCTGGCTGTTCGTCGCGGCGACAGTCTCGTTGACGACGATCGTTAGGATGTCACCCATACGGGAGGCCTTGCGGTCGGCATAAATGCCGTGCTCCCCGCTGCCGTTGACGGGCCAGATGGAGCCCGCGCGAGCAAAGGAGGCGAGAAGAGTGGATGCGAGTAGCGAAGCTACGACGCGTTCAGAAGCGGATTTGTACATGGTTTTCATCGACGACTATGGCTGTAAAGTCCTTGCGCGATTCCAGGTTCATCATGGTCACGGCCTCGCCCTGGGCACCGTTCTGCTTGGCCAGCGCCTTCATCGTGATGCTCAGGGCTCCCTCGCTTGCCGTGACGTCTACTAGGTCGCCCTTGCGGACGAGGGGCCTGCGACCTATGTCGTGCCACGTGAGGTAGTGCCCGGTATCGACGCCCCGGAGAAAGATAAACGAGCTGTCTCCCACGGTGACGGGCACCACGTCGCGCTCGCGGAAGGCGTCGACCCTGCGGCTCTCTAGGAGCGTCCGATCAAACGTCGCGCCAGAGGTCAGCGGCTGCCGAACCACCCAGACGTCGCGCCAGAGCTCGGCGTGGACCACGATCATGTTCTCAGTCACGACGGCCCCGTCGGCAATGAACCGGCAGTGCAGGAGCATCGACGCCGAGGGGATCGCCGGGTAGTCGGTAAGCTCGATCTGCCACTTGTGCGCAAGACGGTCGGGCGGCGTCCAGGCGCGGAGAATGTCGACCTTGAGGTCGCCCTCGAGGCTGTAGTGGGCCGAAAGGTCATTCTTGAACGACGCGGTGACCGCGTCCTTGGCCAAGGGAATGGTGTCGTCGGAAAGGGTGCCGTCGCTCGTGGCAGCGAACGACAGCATTGGAACAATCGCCATGGCGCAGGCGATCGTAAGGCGGATGGATTGTGTGAGGGGGGTCGTCATGGCTACTTCTTCATGTTAGCGACGTCCTGGAGCATTTCGTCCGACGTCTGGACAGACTTGGAATTAATCTCGTAGGCGCGCTGGGCCGTAATGAGGTTCACCATCTCCTCGACGATGTTGACGTTCGAGTTCTCGGTGTAGCCCTGCATCGTGCTGCCGAAGCCCTGCTCGCCCGGATTGCCCGTCTCAGGGGTTCCGCTCGCGGTCGTCTCAGCGTAGAGGTTTCCGCCGAGGCTCTGGAGCCCAGACGGGTTGGCGAATCGTGTCATGGTGAGCCGGTACGTCTGGGTGCCGCTTGGGGTCTGGACGCTCACCTGGCCGTTCTGGGCTATGCTCACGGTGCCTCCTGCGGGGACGGCCTGGAAACCGCTGAGGACGGGCATTCCATCCGTGGTCACTACCTGGCCCTGTGCGTTAAGCTGGAAGGAGCCATCGCGCGTGTACGCCAGGGTGCCGTCGGGTTTCTGGATCTCGAAGAACCCATCGCCCTGGATTGCAACATCGAGTTGCTGCCCCGTGTTCGTGAGCTGGCCCTGGGTGAAGAGCTTTGACGTGGACGCAATGCGCGTTCCGTTGCCCACCTCGACGCCCGTCGGCACTAGGTTGCCACCGCCGCCGTCGGATCCGGCCGCGCGGGGCCTCTGGTAGAGAAGATCCTGGAACTCGATCTTGCTCTTCTTGAAGCCGGGCGTGTTCACGTTCGCCAGGTTGTTGGCGATGAGGTTCAGGTTGAGCTGCTGCGCATCCATGCCGGTGGCGGCCGAGTAGAGCGATAGGTTCATGGCGCGTGGGAGCTGTCAGGACTATGAACGACTGGGGCCGGCCTGGCCCCAGTCCAGGCTCGGCCTTGCAGTCGTGATTGCGTTGTACTTTGTGGGGAATTCATGGGGCGTCGCTCAGCCGAGCGCATCGAGCGTTTTCTGCATTTGGTCGTCAGTGCTGGTGATGACCTTCTGGTTCGCCTCGTAGGCGCGGGAAATTAGAACGAGATCGACCATCTCCCTGAGGGGCTGAACGTTGCTTCCCTCGAGGTAGCTCTGCATCAGCTCCGGCTTCTGCACCGGGCTCATGCCCGCCTCTGGCGGCGCCACGAACATACCGCCGGATGCCGGCACAAGGGCGTCGGGATTCGCGGGCGCCTGTACTGAGAGGCGGCCCAACGAGGTGCTTCCTTGGACTATCGTTCCATCCGCGTTGATTGTTATGTTTCCTCCCGAAGGAAGCAGCGTTATCGGAGAGCCGCTATCGGAGAGCACCGTGCAATCGCCGCCTGTGACCAAGGTTCTGTCCGACCGGATGCGGAACTCGCCGCTGCGTGTGAATGCCTTGCTGCCATCGGGCGCCTGGACCTGGAAGAATCCCGGGCCTTGGATAGCCACGTCCAGGTCGCGCCCCGTCGGCTGGGTCTCACCCGACACAAAGTTGATGCCGCTGGTCGTGTGGGTGAACACGGCCTGCTGTTCGTCGTTCGGGCCAACCTTGCCATCGGGACTCAGATTCCAGGACCCTGCATTTTCCCCGGAGAACTCCACGGTACGCTTACGGAAGCCCGTCGTCTGAGCGGAGGTTATGTTCTGCGCGACGGCATCTTGCCAACGCTCCAGGGCGGAGAGGGAGGCAGCGCTTTGGTAGAGCCCGATATTCATCTGGGCCAAGGATAGCAATGGCGATGCCAAGGCCCTTTTGCCGAACACTAGTCAATTGCCATCAAGCATTTAAAAATGTTTGTGCGCTTAGCACCTTTGGAGAGGCCACCCTGCCTAATCCTAAGGGGCAAATCTTGCCGACTGGCAGCGGGGTGTGCTGGCAGGAGGACATGCAACGGGTACGCCAAGCGGTCCGGAGCCATTTCCCACTCCCGGCCTACCCCCCTACACGCGGTCGCTTGCCGGGCGCGGCAGCCGAGCAGCCCTTCTCGAAACCCCGACCCAATCAGCCGGCGTCAGCTTCCCGCCGGGTATAGGCATTCAATCTCAATCAGTTCGCCACAGGAGCACTTGATCACCAGGCGTACGACCTTGTCGCCCTGCTTGATCACCTCAACATTTGGACCATTTGGGGCAGGCTTGACGACGCCTGCGACCTGAAGGGCCGCGTGGTGACCGTGCGCCGGACGGAGGGCATGCGCCTCAAGGGACTTTCGGCCTACTAGGAAGGATTTCACCGTGGTATTCGGGTTGACGCGGATGGGTTCGCGATGGGGTTATCCGCAATGGGCGCGGGACGTGGCTCGATTTTCTTTTCTTCGCCGGGCTTCGGGGCAAAGGAAAGGCTTAGCGTGATACGTTGATTGGCGTCGGCTTCGGGCTTTTCCCCGGGGAGCGGGCGAGTGTCGGCGTAGCCGGTCACGCGCTCGATCTGGCCCGAGTCCACCGCATAATGGACGAGGACCCGGCGCGCGGCGTTTGCCCTGTCTGACGAAAGCTCCCAGGCGCTGTAATCCTCTCGCTTGGGGACAAAGGTCGAGCGGGTGTGGCCATCAATGGTGACGCGGAAATGGTTTCGCTCGATCAGCCACGCAAGGCTCTGCATCAAGTGCTGGCCCGAATCGCTAAACTGGGCGGTGTCGCCCGTGAAAAGCGGGTGCTTGCTACGGTCGAAGAGCGTCACGCGCAGCCCGTCCGAGGTCACCTGGATGTCCAGTGGCTTTTCGTCCTGGTTCTGGTCCAGATGGAGCAGGCGGTAGAAGTCGGCGGCGACCGAGTTCAGGAAGCTAAGCTCGATCTGCTTGCTCTTGTCGTCGGGCTTTTCCTTCCCGGCGCTGTCCTCCGAGTTCGGGGCCGACGAATTGTTGCTCTGCTTGTTGAAGGGCATGATTCCCGAGTGGTCGGTCAGCGGCGAGGAGAACGGACTCTGGAAGTAATGGGACGTCGCTATCAGGATCTTTTTATCCTGCGCGGAGATCCAGAGCACCATAAACAGCGCCATCATCGCGGTCACGAAGTCCGCGTACGCTACCTTCCAAGCTCCGCCTGACATGGTGCAGTTCCTCCTTTATTTTCCGAGTTGCTTCACGGCGACCTCCAGTTCCTCAGCCCCCGGCTGAACGGAACTGTCGAGCGAGCGGCGGGCAATCTCGACTGCGGTAAGCGGAGCGAGTCCCTTGGCGAAGCCGGCCACGGCCTGCATGATGCATTTCAGGCAGAGGTGGTCGGCCGCATTGTTGAACTGGATGCGATTGGCCATCGGGTTTACGAACCCGTAGGCTAGGAAAATTCCAAGAAGGGTGCCGGTAAGCGCAGCTGCCACTCTCTCGCCTACGACCTCGGGGCCATCGGCAATAGCGGCCATCGTGTTGATGATGCCAAGCACGGCGGCGACAATCCCGATTCCGGGAAGCGAGTCGCCGACAAGGTGCAGGATGTGGATGGGATGCTCCGATTCCTGAATCTTGGCTTGAAGCTCGGCCGCCATGAGGTCCTCGAGCTGGTCGGGCTTTATCTTCCCGTCGATCACCGGCTTCAGGCCATTGCATAGGAATTGCAATCGCTCGTGGTGGTTGAGGACCGAGGGGTACCTTTTAAAGAGCGCGCTGTTTTGAGGGTCCATCACATGTTCCTCAAGTGCGATCAGCCCGTTCCGGCGGCCCATCATGAAGAGCTCATAAAGAAGCTTCAGGAGCTCAAAAAATTCGCTCTTGCCGGCAGACTTCTCCGCGATGGAAGCCTTAACCTTGTGAACGATCTCCTTAAGGACGTGGGCCGGGCTAGCTATGATCAGCACGCCTGCCGCAACACCCCCAATAACAACGAATTCCGAGACGTGCAGGAGGACGAGGGGCTTCCCTCCGGCCAGCATGAAACCGCCAAGAGTCGAGGCTAAAACTATGACGGCTCCGATGAGGACAAGCATGCGTTGGCACGGTGCTGCCCCTCAGCGGTTGCGAGCCCGGCCGAGGAATGCGCGCAGGCCCAGGATGGTCTGCGAGTGAATCTGGCAGATGCGAGATTCCGTCAGGCTGAAGACGGCCGCGATCTCTGCCAGACGCATGTTTTCAAAGTAGTACATTGCTAATATCTTCCGTGGAATATCGGGTAAATCGGCCATCCTTTGAGTGAGAAGTTGCAATAATTCCTCTTTCTCTAGGTTTTCGCTTCCCGTCTTGTCATTCTTATCGGCCAACAATTCGTGGAGTGAAGCACCATCGGACTCCTCGCCCTCAGTTTGGTGGTCAAGTGAGACAAAAGTTACCGGTCGGACCTCCTCGAGCCACTTGGCGTACTCCTTGCGGCTGAGCTTAAGCTCTCCGCAGATCTCGTCCTCGGTAGCCGCCCTTCCGAGCCTCTGCTCCAATGCGTTAATGGACTCCTTAAGCTTGCGCGCCCGCGCGCGGGTACGCCGCGGGCACCAGTCCATGCGCCGGAGCTCATCAAGGATAGCTCCGCGGATTCGCATCGAGGCGTAGCTCCCAAATGTATTTCCCTGCTCGGGGTCGTATTTGCGCACGGCGGCGATCAGGCCCGTAACTCCCACGCTGTAAAGGTCGTCGGCGTCAATGTGCGGCGGAAGGGTGAGCTTAATCCGGTCCACAACATTTCGGACGAGGGGAAGATAGCGTTCGATCAGTTCCTTTTCATCGAAAGGACCTGTCGTGACGCCTGAATAGGCGCGCCAGGCGGCACCCGTGGGCTTGGCGTCTGTTGCGGGTAAGGGAGCGGCTTCGGCGGAGTTCATAGTATCATGGTTTAAAGGTTATGTCTTTGCTTTGGCTTCGGCCGCGGTTGCAGCCTGTTGCCTTATTTGAAGTGTCTCGCGGAACCCGCGGATGAGGACGGTCCAGAGCCAACGAAAGAGCAGCGCGCCCGTCAGGCACCCGCACGCCGCGTCGAGGAAGATGCGCCCCACGCCGCAGTCGGCCCACCAGCTGCTCGCGCCAGCGATGAGGAACCCGGACATGCCCCCTATTAAGAAGATGAATCGCATGGTCAGGCTGCAGAGTGCAGGGTTGAGATTGACACGTCGTCGGCATCCTCGGGATCGAGAGCCTCGTCGGGCTCGGAGATTGGGAGTGTGCGCCGCACGATGGCGTCGAGCGCATCCTCCTCGCAGTCACCCGTAAGCGAAGGGCCGGACGCCAGGAAGAGAGGCTCAAGCTCGCCCTCAAGGAGGTAGTCCCACAGGCGCCCCCATTGGGAGACCTCATCGACATGGGTGAAGACCACATGGGTCGCGCCCAGGTCGCGGCCCGCCGCGTATGCCGCGCGCATCGCGCCGGACTCATAAGCGGCGTTCAGCACGAGCACCCGTTGCTCGATCTGCTCGTGCTCGAGGAAACTCGCAAGGGCCACGTTGTCGGAAGGGTGCTTCAGGGACATTCCGGGCATGTCGAAATAGACGAACCCCTCTGGTGTAGCGGGCCGAGTCGAGGCGGGGTAATGAGCAAGCGGTACGCCGATCGCCTCGCAGAAGACCGGGAGCGGTCCCGCGGAGTTAGGGCGGTCGAATTCAGCCATCACTACGTGGCCGTTCCTGGCCCGCCGAAATACCTCGGCGGCAAGCCACTTGCAAAGCGCCGTAGTCCGCCCTACCCCGGATGTACCCAGGAATGCTGCCCGAGTCAGGCGCGCGCGGTCAAAGCGGCCACCGCGGAGACTGCAAAGGTGGCGTCCCGTCTCGATCAAGGCGCGATGGAGCGGCATCTCGTTGAGCGAGAGCCATGCCGGCGATTCGAAGAGGCGGAAAAGCAGCTTCTCGGAGAACCCGGACCTGCGCAGGAGGTCGGTGAGCGTCTTTGGCTGGCGGGAATCATTGGCGCGGCCGTATCGGCTCCGCGCCAATCGGGCGGCACCCACTTCGGTGTCTGCCTCGGGCGAAGGGGTCGGCTTGGGAGCCACAAGCTGAGCAATGACCTCGAGTTTCGGCGCCGAGAATAGGCCGAGGAGGCCCCCGCCGCCACAGTTGCGCACCGAGAGAACGCGGGCGTTTTCTCCAAGGCGCTCCCGGATGACCCGGGCCGCATGCTCGGCGGAATCTACGGTGAACTTAAAACAGGTGCCGGATGCGGCGTTTAATTCGGAATTCATGAAAAAGTCTTAGGCAGCAGCTTTGATTTCTGAGCGCGCAAAGTTTGCAGGTGCCGGCACGATGCCGGCGTTCTCGATCTCCGTGGCGGACGGCAGCTCCTGGAATGCGAGGACGGTCACCCGCGGGAACGACGGCTCCAGGAAACGCTTCAAGGGGAGGCGCATCTCTGTCGAGACCACCAGGACATTTGGCGAGCCCTGGGAGACCAGATCAGCCATCCGCCGGGTGAGCTCATCGAGAAGGTGGCGGCCCATTGCAGGATCGAGCGAGAGCCCAATCTCGGTGGGCGTCCGGTGGACCTTAGCCGTAAGGGCCAGCTCGAGGCGGGGATCTAGCGTGACCGCCTTAAGCACGCCCGGGCGAATCTCGAGCTCTGGCACAAAATAGAGTCCAAGTCGCCTCCGTACCAATTCGCTGAGGTCGTCGGGGTTCTTGGATAGCGATGCAAAGTCGGCGATTCCCTCAAGGATGAGTGGCAGATTTACGATCGCGATATTCTCGCGAAGCAGATTCTGGAGCACCCTCTGGATGATGCCGACGGTCACGAGGTCGGGCAGGAGCTCCGCAATCAGCGCCGCGTGCGACCCCTTGATGTGGTCGATCAGAATCTGGACATCCTGGCGGCCGAGCAGGAAATGGGCATTGGCCTTGAGAGCCTCCGACAGATGGGTCACGAGGACAGACGAAGGATCCACGACCGTGAAACTGTTGAGCTCTGCGGTCTTCTTCTCGGCCTCGTCGATCCATGTCGCGTCCAGCTTGAACACCGGCTCCTGGGTCGGGACGCCGCGCAGGCGGATGTTGCTTCCAGCCACGTTCATGGCCAGGAAACGTCCCGGCATCAGCGAACCCTTTGCTATCAGCCTGCCTCTCAGCAGGAAGCGGTAGTCGTTGGCCTCGAGCTCGAGGTTATCCCGCACGGAGATCGGAGGTACGATGATTCCCTTTTCACGGGCAAGCGTCTTGCGCACGCCCGTTACGCGAGCGAGCAGGTCGCCGCCGACCTTCGTATCGGCGAGCGGCAGTAGCGCGTATCCGATCTCTATGGCGAATGCATCGACGTCGATCATCTTTCGGACATCGCTGTCAGCAGCACTCACGGTGACCGCGCCGGCCGCAACATCGCCCGGCTTGCCTTTTGCACCCTGCTTGCCCCGGTGGCCTGACCCCTTACCGGATGCCTCCGGCTGGACCTTGTCATCGTCGCCCGACTTCAGCGACCGGGCGAGAACGCCCGCTAGGGCCGCAAATCCGAAGAAAGGCAGCATGGGCATCCCCGGCATGAGGCCGAAGATCGCCATGCATGCCGCCGCGATTCCAATCGCGCGCGGATAGCGAATGAGCTGGCCGGTGATCTGCGTTCCTAGGTTTTGATTGTCAGCCGCCCGGGTCACGAGCAGACCGGCGCCAATCGAAATGATCAACGCGGGTATCTGAGAGACGAGGCCATCGCCGATTGAGAGCAGCGTGAACTTCTGGAGCGACTCGCTAAGCGTCATGCCCATCTGAAACACGCCTATCGCGAAACCCCCTATTACGTTGACCAGCGTGATTAGGATGCCGGCAATCGCGTCGCCGCGCACAAACTTGGAGGCGCCGTCCATCGCGCCATAAAAATCTGCGGCCTTCTGCATCTTCACCCGACGCGCCGTGGCCGTCGCCTCGTCGATGATCCCCGCGTTTAACTCCGCATCGATCGCCATCTGCTTGCCTGGGAGGGCATCGAGCGTGAACCGCGCGCTTACCTCGGCGATGCGGCCGGCGCCCTTGGTGATGACAACAAAGTTGATGACGACCAGGATCAGGAAAACAACCGCGCCGACTATGTAGTTGCCCTGGATGACGAAGTGCCCGAACGCGTCGATGATGTGCCCGGCAAAACCGTGCACCAGGATCTGGCGGGTGGAGCTGATGTTGAGCGCCAGCCGGAAAAGGGTGAGCGCAAGCAGCATCGTCGGAAAACCCGAGAACTCCGGCGGATCCTTCACATAAACGATGGCCAGTAGCACCAGGAGCGAGACGCCGATATTCAGGGCCAGGAAGATGTCGATTAGCGCTGGAGGAACCGGTAGCACCAGCAGAAGCACCGTCCCAAAGAGGGCGAAGGTGAAGAGCAGATCGGCACGCGCCAGGATCCGCGTGATGGTGCTGTTTGAGCTGACAGGCATGGCTTAGGCTGTCCCCTCCAAGCGGCGCGCCTTCAATTCGTGGAAGTAGTAACGATGCGTGCGATAGACCACCGCCAATATCTCAGCCACCGCCTGGTAGAGCTCGGACGGGATGACCTCACCTACCTTGCCCATAGCAAACAGCACCCGGGCGACGGGCTTGTTCTCTACAACGGGCACTCCATGCTCGGCCGCGATCGCCTTGATGCGCTGCGCGAACCGGTTGTCACCCTTTGCAAGCACGACCGGGGCCTTGTCCTTGCCGCGCTCGTACTTCAATGCCACAGCGAAATGGGTCGGGTTGGTCACGACGACGTCCGCGGTCGGCACAGCCGACAGCATCTGCTTCTGCATCAGCCTGCGGGCCATGCGGCGCATGGCGCCCTTCATGAGTTGGTTGCCCTCGGTGCTTCGCCGGTCGTCCTTAACTTCCTCCCGGGTCATCATGAGCTCCTTGGAGGTCTTAAACTTCTCCCATGCGTAGCTGATTGCGGCTATCACCGCCAACGAGAACAGGAGCCTAGTGAGGAAGGCCACGGAGGCCTGGTATAGGAACCGGCCCAGGTACGCCGACTCGACCGGCGAGGTGAACAGCGGATCCTGGAAGAAGGTCCGCGCTCCGGCGTAAAGGGCAAATCCGATCGCCAGCAGCTTCATCAAGTCGATCCCAGACCGGACAAGCGTGCTCTTTGAGAAGATGCGCCCAAAGCCGTTGGCGGGATTAAGGGCCTCCCATTTGAAGCCTAGAGCCTTCGGAGTGAGCTGAAATCCGTTCTGGAAGCCGTTTGAGATAAGGGCTGCCCCGATCGTCGCCACGAGTACGGGCGCCAGCGCCTTCCCGACAACCATTACGAGCGCCCCCATTTGCGCCGTTACGGTGGTGCTGTCCACGTGAGTCGAAGCAAAGCTGGAGAAGATGGAGACGGAATACTCGGCTAGGCTGTCAGCCGTTGTCCTGGACGTGAATGCCAGGACACCGATCGCGGCGGCCATCGAGAGGACCACGTTTAGCTCGGGGCTCTTCGCTATCTGCCCACGTTCAACGGCCTCACTTAAGTGACGCTCGGTTGGGAGCTCTGTCTTTTGGTCGTTGTCTTGATCAGCCATTGCGTACCCGCAAATAGCAACGCCAATGCCAAGGCTCCATGATGTGTTGTATCCTGCTGCGCTCCATTCTTTTAAACCTTTATGAATTCCGCAGAGATGGTCTTCCCGCCGCACCGAATTTTGCCCCCGATCTTAACGGCAATTTTTGCCCGACGTTTCGCCAAGGCTCGTCGGCAGGTGGACCTGACGCGGTAATTTCGGCCCGACCCGCAGCCGACGCTTGGGCGGTAGCCGCCCGCGATCGGCATCGTAGGTCTAGACGTGCACGGATCAGGTCCTATCCTCAAAAGACCCCTGAAAGCTGATACCTTTCAGCGGCAGCGGAGGCCCTGGCCCACCCAGAAAACGGACGCATACCTCCCGGCGAACCCCCGGTTCACCGGATCGGCAAGATCCGCATCATTTGCTCAGGAATGGCGGCGAACTCAGAGATAAGATACCGGGCCAGCAAGGTGCCGGCGCTTGCAAGGAGGCCCATACCCACCAAAGCGCGAAGCGGAAAACTCAAAATGAAAACGTTCATGCGCGGGACGGCGCGACCCAGGGCGGAAAAGGCCAGCGTCACTAGGAAATTCAAGGCGATAAACGGCGCCGCAATCCTGAGGCCGAGCTCGATCATGTGCGAGGTCGCCGCGATGACCTGGTCTCCCGCCCCGTGCTCGAGGGCCGGTGCGCCCGGCGGAGCGAGGAGGAAGCTTTTCCCGAATGCGCCTATGACAGCGAGGTGCCCGCCAAGGAGAAAGAAGAGGACAACCGCTAGCGCGGAAAAGAACGCTGCAAGCGACTCCGACCCCATCTCCGGAGCACCGATGCCGGGGATAGCCGACATGCCGATCTCCGAGGAAATCATGCGCCCGGCCATTTCGACGGCAGAAAATGCCATGCGCGCTATGAACCCGAGCGCCAGGCCGAGCAGCACCTCGCCGCCCGCGGCAAAGGCAAGCGACCAAACGTCGGGGGGCATGTGGGCCTCGGGCACGAGGCCCGTCAGAAGCGTCGCAATGCAGCCCGCAAAGGCCACCCGCAGGAGCGCTGGCGGGGCATGGTTGGCGAGCATCGGCAGCTGGATTACCACACCCAGGCCGCGAAAGAACACCATCATCCAGGTCAGAAGGTATCCTACGGTCATGGAGACCAGGCCGCCTCTAGTGCGCCAACGTCGCCATTCGGGCGAAGACGGTGACCGTGTATTCGGAAAGGGAGCGCAGCAGCCATGGCGCTAGCAGCATGGCCAGGCCGGAAAGCGCTATTAGCTTTGGCGCAAATGTTATGGTCTGCTCCTGCACTGAAGTGACCGCCTGAAAGAGGCTGGTCATCAGGCCCACCACCAGCATGGTGATTAGGAAGGGCGCAACGATGTAGAGCGCAAAGAGGATCGTGGTCTTGAAGAGGTCTACGGCGAGTTCCGGGTTCATAAAGGGAAGCTAGTTAAGGAAGCTCTGGACCAACGACTTGACGATTAGGTGCCAGCCGTCCACCAGGACGAAAAGCAGGAGCTTGAACGGAAGCGACACCACGTTTGGGGGCATCATCATCATGCCGAGCGCCATGAGCACAGACGAGACGAGGAAGTCGATGATCAGAAACGGAAGAAAAAGGAGGAAGCCCATCTGGAAGGCCGTCTGGAGCTCGCTGATCACGAAGGCCGGGATTACTACCCGAATGGGCAGGTCCTTCACCGCGGTCGGTCCGAATCCGCCGAGCTCTAGGAAGTACTCGAGGTCGCGGGTGCGTGTCTGCTTTAGCATGAATTCCTTCATCGGAGTCGAGGCGCGGTCGATTGCCTCTGAAGAACCCATCTTGCCCGATAGGTATGGCTGGAGGGCGTCCTTGTTAACTCGCTCAAAGGTCGGACCCATGATGAAGAACGTGAGGAAGAGCGAGAGGCCTATGATGATCTGGTTGGAGGGGGCGCCCGGAACACCAAGGGCCGTGCGGACAAACCCCAGGACAATCACGATGCGGGTGAAGCTTGTCATCAACAGCACCAAGGACGGCGCCACGGAGAGCAGCGTCATCATCAACACGATCTGAACCGCGACGCTCATCTGCGCCGGACGATCGGCGCCCTCGAGGTTTATGGACAGGCGCATCGGCTCAGCCGGCTTTTGGGTTGAGCCGGCTGGGGCATTGGAGAGCAGGCTGGTCGTAGTGGTGACAGCCTGGGGCGCAGAGGAGTCCCCGGCAGGAGCCTGGGCCGACGCCGGCGCTGCAATGAGCCCGAGCGCCAGCACCATGGGGAGAAGGCGTTTAACCAAGGATCTCATGGGATCCTCTCAGCGTCTCCCCCGAGGGGCGCTAGCATATCAATCCGCCCCGGACAGACCCCTATAAGGAATTTCCTGCCGTCATAGTCGGCGACGACAAGGTACTGCCGATTGCCAAGCGAACGCGACTCGGCGACCGAGAGCTTCCGACCCTGGCCCCCTGAGAATCCCTTAGGGGACCTTCGCTGGCGCCACAACAGCCACCCACCCGCCCCCGCCGCGATCAGCGCAGAGACAAGGAGAACGGGGCTTGGACCCGAAGCCGGCTTGTCCACCAGAGTTCCGGCCGAGGGCGCGGTACGAGGATAGATCATCTGGTCCTCGGCGCGGACGCAGAGAGGAGCCAGCAGCATGATGCCGGCAAGGAGGGCAATCCCCCTCATGACTTGGACCCGCCAACAAGCTCGGTGATTTTAATTCCGAAGTTGTCCTCGACCACGACGACCTCGCCGTAGGCGACGAGCTTGTCGTTCACGTAGAGGCCGACCGGGTCGCTTGCGTGCTGGTTGAGCTGCACGATGGAGCCAGGGGCGAGCTCGAGCACGTCACGCATTGGCAGCAGGCATGAGCCCAGTTGGACCGTGACCTTAACCTTCACGTCGAGGACGATATCAAGTGTTTTTTCTTCCATCATTTTAGGCGGTGGGTTGCTTCCTCGTTAGTCGGGGAAATTTTTCGGGTTACCTGAACTGCGACGCGGTCGGTATCGAGACCAACGGTGCCGGAAAACTTATGGCTCCCATTGAGGAGAATGCGGGTGTCCTGCATCAGCGATGAGGGCAGCTCCACCACGTCTCCGACCTGCAGGCTGTTAACCTCGCGAAGAGAGAGTGACAAGGCGTCCCATTCGGCCCGCACGGGCATCTTTATGTGATCGTAGGCCTTCTGCCAGCTTGCCTGCTTCGCAACCGTCGAGACGGAGGTGTCCTTGTGCCAGCGGGCCTGCATCTTCTTGATGAGCGGCTCGATGGTATAGTAGGGCACGCCGATCTGGATCTGCTCGGAGCAATCGCAAAAGTTCACCTCGAGCGCCAGGGCGAGCACGATGGCATCCTTGGGCGACGTCTGCAGAAAGCGGCCGTTATTCTCGTGGCCGATGATCTGCGGATGGAGATCCTGCTCGACCTTCCACTGGCCGCACCACTCCTCGAGAATGATCATGATGACGTCCTCAAGGAGCGCCATTTCGATCTCGGTGAGGTAACGCTCTGCCTTGACCGAGTGGCCGTGCCCGCCAAGGAGCCGGTCCGCGATCGTCAGGGCTAGCCTGGGATTTATGTCGAGGACTCCGACCCCAACGAGCGGATCGGCCTTAAACAAACAGATGTGAGTTGGGCTCGGAAGCGATTCCGTGAACTTGGAATACGTGACCGTGGTGAGCTTCGCCATTTTTAGGCTGAACTCCATTCGAAGGAATAGCGAGAGACGCGCGCTCAAATAGCGGATGTAGTCCTCATGCAAGAGCCTCAGGCGCCTGAGCTCGACTTCAGAAAGGAAGACCGGATTTCGGAAATCGTACGCCTCGACCTTTGCCGCCGCACCCGCGTCGCCGCGCCTCCCGTTCGCGTGGATGAGCATCGACTTCGGCGCCGCCTGCTCGACGCTCTGCTGGAGCAGCCTGTCAATCTCCGACTGGTCGAGGTAATCGGATGCGGGTTTTTCTGGGTCGTCGGCCATGGCAAGTCCGTTTACTGGATGACGAAGTCTGAAAAGTAGACCTGATCGACGACGCGCTTGTCCAAGGCCTGGTTGTAGGCCGCGACAAGCTTCTCGCGAAGCACGTTCTTTGCACCGGGTTCCTCGAGGTCGGCAAGGGTGAGCGACGACAGCACATTGAGGGTGATATCCGTCAGCTTGGCCTTCTGCCCGTCGAAGACCGCCTTGATGTTGCCGCTCTTGTCGGCGGCCGTGACCACGAAGCTCGTCTTCAGGTAGCGGGTGCCCATCGTTCCCGCCAGGTTAACGACCACATTGTTAAACTCATAGTTGGACGCGGCGGCTGCCCCGCCCTTTTCGTCCTTTGCGTCCTTCTTTCCTCCTTCTTCCGCGGACGGTGTGGATGCGGTGTCGGCGGAGCCCCGCTCGACGACAGGGGCGGAAAGCTTCTGCTGCATCCTGGGAAGGAGCACGAACTGCGATACGGCGAAACTGCCCGCAGGTGCGAGCACGATGGCCGCGATGGCAGGAAGCCACGCCTTCAGGGCGGACCCTTTGGGAGCGGCACCTGTTGCAGGGGCCTCCGCAGGTGCGGCCGACTTTTCTTGGTGGGCGGGTGCCTCCTTGGGTTCTTTTGCCTCTGTTTTCGTGGCCATGACTGTTGGGTTTTGGTAATTTTCTGGGGAACCGGCTTGCCGGGGATCCGACCTCCGGGGCGCCCTGGGGTGCCTGATCGGATGGGTTCTCCTTAAGTTGTCCCCAGGTTAAGTTCTTAACTCCTCTTTAGGTTCACGATGTCGTCGAGCACCGTGTCCGAGACGGTGATCAGGCGGGCTCCCGCCTGGAAGCTCCGTTGCATGGTGATCAGGTTCGAAAACTCCTGGGTAAGGTCGACGTTCGATGATTCCAGGGAGCCGGACTGGATGTTGCCGAGTCCGTTTGCTCCCGCCGTGTTGCTTCCCGACAGGATGCCCCCACCTATCGGAGCGGCCGCGGACAGGTTCGTGTAGAGGTTGTTTCCATTGTTAAGGAGGGCCGAGGTGTTGCCGAAGTCCTGGAGGAGAACCTTGTTTGTGGTGGCAGTCGTACCGTTCGAGTAGGCCTCGACCACATTGCCCGAGGAATCAATCGTGACCGATTGGAGGCTTGTGCCGTTGGGAGGATTCTGCCCGATCTGGATCGGCCCAACCGTGGTGCCGAGTGGCGAGGCACTAGACCCGCCGGTGTAGCCCATCACTTGCTGGCCGTTCTGCGTCACAAGGTACCCGCTGCTATTGACGGTGAACTCACCGTCACGCGTCGCGAACTCATTTAGGGTCGTTGGGTCGCGAACGATGAAAAACCCGTTGCCTGAGACCGCAAGATCGGTCGCCACTCCGGTGCTGGTGAGCGCTCCTTGGGCATAATTCGTCGCGGTGCCGGCCACCTCCACGCCCGTTCCAACCTGGATCGGTGTGGTGCTCGACGAGGTTCCCGTCGCGGGCGAGGAGCTCTTTAGAGTGTTGCTGAAGCTGTCCTCGAATGACGTGCTTGCGCTCTTATATCCGATGGTGTTGACGTTCGCGATGTTGTTGCCGACGACGTCAAGGCCCGTGCTGAAGGCGTTCAGGGCGCTGACTCCGGTGTTTAGTGTATCGATGAGGGACATGTTCTTTTTTCTTTGATTTAAGGTCTGGCTAGTTGGAGGGCAGGATTGCGTTGATGATTGAGGAGGCGACCGAGGCCGGTTTGGTCGAAGTGGCTGTGGATGTCGTGGTCGCAGGGGTCGTCGACGCCGGGGTCGTGCTCGCGGGGGGAGTTGTGGTGGACGTGGTCGATGAGGAGGAAGAGGTCGTGGGTAGCTGGATGCTCGTGAGGCTTGTGAGCGGATAGTAGGTGCCGTTCACCTGCACCGTTGGCGTGGAACTGCTCGTGTTGATTGCCGTGATCTGGCCGGCAACAGCGTTGCCGTTTGTGTCGTTCAAGGTCACTTGGCGGCCCAGATAGGAATTCGCCAGGGACCAGGTCTGGCTGGCCGTCATCTGCGTCAGGTCGGCCGACATCGTAGACATGTTCTGCATCGAGCTGATCTGCACGATCTGCTGCATCTCCTGGTTGCTGTCCATGGGAGTGGTCGGATCCTGGTTCTCCATCTGGACCGTTAGGAGCTGCATGAAATCCTGCGCCGTGAGGGTCCCCTGCGGGTTGCTCGAGGCGGGGGTCGAGGTTGTCGATGTGCTGAGATTCGCCAGAGTCGCGGCTGTCGAGGAAGTGCTTGTCGTGGATGAGATGGCCATGGTGCGTTAGGCTACGGCAGCCAGATGTTGGGATGTGGGGTGGAAGGACGGCGAAGCCGGAACCGGGTCCTCAGAGTCGGGCAAGGGAGCCGTGGACCGGCCGGAACGAAGCGAGACCTGCTGCGCGCTGGACGCAGCCTGCTGTTGTGAGCCCTGCTGCGGGGAGGAGAAATTGCCGGCCGCCGAATTGCCGTTTGCGGTGCTTGACCCACCCTGAGCGGACGAAAAGACCGGCTCTACGAGCCTGACGCCGTCGGCATCCCTCTGTCCGGCCGCGACACTCCATTGGCTGGAAAGCGCGGAGCGGAGGTCCGTTGAGTTTGTCTTGAACTCGGTGTGCACCTCGCCGCCCCGCATCTGCACGTGCACGGCGAGAGCCTCGCCTCCAAAATTGAAGTCGAGCTTGACCGACCCGCCCTGCCCGCTGCCCACCTGTTGCGCGTCGACGACGTTTAGGACCGTTTCGACAGCCCGGAGAGCAAGGACAGGGGCCAGAGTCGGGGTGATGGGGGTCTGCGAGGTTTGCGTCTGGGAAGGTGGAACGACCGCCCCGATCAACGTCGTCACGGAAGGCGAGGCGCCCGGAGTGACCTCTGGGATTACTGCGACGGGTTGGCTACCTGTGGACGGGGCTGGCATGGTTGCACTGCCTTTAGCAGTGCCGATGCCATCGCGCTGACTGCCGTCGTTAACATCTTGTCCTTCCGCTACTACAAAGTTTTTTTTCAAGGATGTTTGAGCGGAAACCGGAGCCATGTTTCTTGGGCCGTCGCCACCGGCAAAATTTTCCGAGTATCTGGGGTTGCCCTGTGGCGCGGAGGCCACCGAGGCCGTGGTACCCCCGCCCGCCTGCGTCGGAATCACCTGTACGGGCGGTTTCTGGCTCTTTGCCCCTGTAGCGGCGGTGCCACCAAGGGCATCCGGGGAGGCGGCCCCGACCGAGGCGTTCATAGCTGCTGCAATCCGTCCGTAAAGGCCGGGAAGGCTCGCCACAATGGAGTTGGTGCCCTGGGTTGTTTCAATTGCCGTGGACGGCAATGGGGCCGCCGCTGCTCCAGATCCTTGGGCCATGACGCCCACTGCAAGTGCCTTACCCCCGGCGCCGCCCGTCGCCGGCGCAACCAGAGGCTGCGACGCCAGAGCCTGGATCCAGAGGGGAGTCAGCATGGACGCAACGGCCTCGGCGACCTCGCGCCCGGGTCCGGCCGGGGTAGATGGAGGTTTCTGCGTGTCGGTCTTTTCCGCCGCCGCATCAGAGGCGCCCTCGCTCGCGTCCGCCTGCGGGGCCCCGTTGGCGACAGATGCGCTTTCGGCAGTGGAGGCCGGAGCCTGCCCGCTCGCGGAGGCGTTGTTTGCGGGCGAGCTCGAGGATGCATCAAGCATCGTGCTAAAATCGGAGCTCGATCCTTGGTTTGCGGCCCCGCCCTGGGCCGAGCCACCGAGAGATGAGATGAACGAGTCGAGGCTCGTGCCCTGCGGGCTGTTGTCAGCGCTGGATGCGGAGTTTGGAAGGGGTGAAGGTATGGAAGTGGTCATAGGTGGTCTTCCATCCTTGGAATCCAGATGCGCCGTCCATGGCGCGTGCTCGTTAGAGTATTAGGGGCTCGTCACAGTCTTCATGGACTTCATGAGCCGAATTTTCTCGGAAATCACGGCAGCCCGGCGGGAGAGAAGCCCTTCCTTGTCGCTTGTCTTGCTCATCTCCTCAAAGATGGGAGCCACAACGTCGGGCTTCATCAGATATAGAATCTTCACCACGGTCACGTCGTCCATCTCTCGGATGATGGCCACTGCGGCCTTCGGAGAGAGGGCGGCGTAGGTCTGGGAAAGGGCCCTCAAGTTCTTGCTCTCATCGGCCTGAATCTCGATCACCTTCTCGGCAATCTCCTTGCGCATCTCCTCGATGTTCGTGCGGACCTTTTCGAGCTCCTGCTGTTCTCCCGCGATGCGCGCGGCGCGCTGGTCGAGCAACTCGGATTGCTTGGCAAGGCGTGCCTTCTCGTCCTTGAGCTCCGATGCCAGGTTATCGACTTCTATTGTCCAGAAGTCCCATCCCTGGGCTTTGCCGGCCTTCGTCGTCTGCACGTGGGCTGCGATGGCCTTAGTTACAAGGCGGTCGCCCGCACGCCAAAGCGGGACAATGCCCGCTACTACGCCAAAGACCACCGCGAGCGCGGCCACGACGGCTGGATTTTGTATTAGCTTTGTCATGAAAGTACGGATCTGCGAGCCGCTGCATAGCCGGCGAACTCATCTATCTGGGCTTGCTCATGCCTGAGGCCCTCCACGCGATGCCGAGCACGGGCCTTTTCCTCGAGCCGGCTTACGACGTCTAGGTTCCTGTGGGCCTCAAGGTACTCGTCACGGCGCTTCTGCATGTCGGCGCGGGCCTCTATGACCTCCCGCTCAACCTTGATCTCGATCTGGCGCTCCGCCCGGTAGCCCCGGTACAGGCCCGCCGCTTCGTTCGCAAGGAAGCGGCCACCGCGGCCGGCGAAGAGCCTTTCCTCAAGCTCGGTTATCAGGGCCCGAGTCGTCGCCAGCCTCTCCTCGGCCAGAACGTAGGCATGAATTGCCGCAGCAAAGATCTCCTTGGCACGCAGCTCACGGTGAGCTCGGATTACGGCCACGGGCCGCAGCGGGAAGCTGAATCGTTTCATGGCTTTATTACCTTTCTGAGCTGGGCGAAGGATTCCGCCCTCGGGGTCAGCTCGTTTACCCCCTGGCGGAGAAATCTGCGGAGTGGCGCCTGCATGGCTATCGCCTGGTCGAGCTCCGAGTTGACGCCCTTCTGGTAGGCGCCAATCGAGACAAGGTCCTCGTTCTTGCGGTAGAGGGCCAGATGCTCCCTGGCTAGGGCGGCGGACTCGAGCTCCTCCGGCGAACACACGTCGCGGGAGAGGCGGCTCACGCTCTCAAGGACATCGATGGCCGGATAGTGGTTGAAATGGGCAAGGGAGCGCGAAAGGACGAGGTGGCCGTCAAGGATGCCCCTGACTGCGTCGGCCACGGGCTCGTTCATGTCATCGCCCTCTACAAGGACCGTATAGAGGGCGGTGATCGAGCCCACCTCGCCGGTGCCGGACCGCTCGAGGAGCCTGGGAAGCATGGCGAAAACCGACGGCGTGTATCCGCGTGTGGCCGGAGGCTCCCCGATGGCCAGGCCGATCTCGCGCTGGGCCATGGCAAATCGAGTGACCGAGTCCATCATGAGCATCACGTTCTTGCCCTGGTCGCGGTACGATTCGGCGATTGCCGTCGCCGTAAACGCGGCGCGAAGCCGCAAGGGAGCCGAGGTGTCGGAGGTCGCTACCACCACGACCGAGCGCTTCATCCCCTCGGGGCCAAGGTCCTTCTCGATGAACTCGCGGACCTCGCGTCCGCGCTCGCCCACCAGGCCGACCACCACCACGTCCGCCGAGCAGCCCCGGGCAATCATTCCAAGCAGCGTCGACTTGCCGACGCCTGATCCGGCGAAGAGGCCCATGCGCTGGCCCCGCCCCATGGGAGTGAAGGCATCCAGGGCCCGGACGCCCGTGGCCAGGGGATCCAGGATCCTCTGGCGGCGAAGCGGGTGCGGGGGCCTCGAGTTATGTTCCATGCGGTCGACAGGGATCATGCCGAGCCCATCAAAGGGTTTGCCCAGGGCGTCCAAAACGCGGCCCAATAGCTCGGGACCGGTCCGGGGAAGGAGTGGCCTGTCGTCGGCCGCGACCTCACAGCCCACATGCAAGCCCGAGGTGTCTCCGAGCGGCATGAGGAGGACGCGGTGCTCGCGAAACCCCACCACCTCGGCGCGTACCGAGAAATCCGTGCGGGGCGAACGCACGATGCAAAGGTCACCGAGCCCGACATTGGGCCCCTCCGAATCGATGATGAGCCCGGCGACGCCGGTGACCGCGCCGACGCGCTGGACGGCCGGCATGTGCCGGACCCTCGTGCGGAGGACATCGATGGTGGAGGCTAGGGAGTCGGTCACGGCTTAGGCCCCGGTTAAATGGTGGTTTAGCGTCGCCAGCTTCGTGCCCTGCCGGGCATCGGTGAGGCCAAACCTGCTGCGCACCTGGCAATCCCCCGGGGAGAGCGAAGAGTCGCCGCGGATCCGCAGGTTCGGGTAGCGCTTTAGCCAGTCCGGATTGAGTGAATTGAGAAGCTCGGTGTCTCGCTCGGAAAGGGACAGCTCAAGCCCCTCGCGCTCGGGATAGAGCTGCTCGAGCGCCTCAAGGCAAAGCCGGGCGACGACATCCGCCGGGGGCTCGTATCCGGAGAGAAGGCGCCTGCCTATCTCCACCGCGAGAACGGGCAGCGCATCGCGGATCTCCGCAAGGAGCGAGGCCTCCAGGGCGCTCAGCTGTTTAAGGACGCCCTCGCTCAGCTGTTCCATGTCATGCCTGAACTCCACCATCTGCTGGTCCGCAGATTCGCGGGTTGCATCAACACCGCGGCGGTACGCCACCTCGGAGCGCTCCGTCATCTCGGCCTCCGTGTAGACGCGCCGCGTGCCGCCGGGCACGACGGCCCCCGAAAGCGGTCGGTCGAAGGCGATGAGATTGGAGAGGGCCATGGCTTTGTTGGACCTACGCGTGGCCGGAATCTCGCCTTTGGCGTCGGCGCAGTCGTTGGGCTTCGATGGACATGGCGACTAGGCGACCAGCGCCTGAGACTCGGAATCGAGCGAGATCTGACCCTCCTCCTCGAGTTTGCGCACGGCCTGGATGATGACGTCCTGGGCAGCCTCGACGTCCTTTAGGCGGACCGGCCCGAGCAGGTCGATCTCCTCCTTCAGGCCTTCCGCGGCGCGCTTCGACAGGCCCGCATAGATCTTCTCCCTGAGGGCCTCGCTCGCCGACTTCATCGAGATCGCAAGGTTGCTGGTGTCCACCTCGCGCAGCACGCGCTGCAGGTCGGCCGCCGTGAGCCTGTTGAGGTCCTCGAAGCTGAAGAGCTTCTTGCGGATGGCCGCCCCAAGGGTCGAATTTCGCTCCTCGAGCCGGGCAAGGAGCGTCTTTGACATCTCCTTCTCCAGGGTGTTGAGCAGGCCGGCCACGGCGCGGATGCCGCCGCTGTGGTGGAATGACGGCCTTACCTTGCTGTCGAAATGCTTGCCGAGGGACTTGACGATCTTGCTGACCAAGTCGAGCGACGTGGACTCTATCGTTCCCAGGCGCTCGATCACCTCCTCGCGGAGCTCGGGCCCCAGAAGGGCGAAGACCTCGCCGGACTTTGCCGGGTCAAGGTAGGAGAGCAGGAACGCTATCGTCTGGGGCTGCTCCTGCTTGATCAGGTTGAAGATCTGGCGCCCCTCCATCTCCGAGATTTCCTTGATCACCTCGACAGAGGTCCCGACCGGCCCCACCCGCCCAAGGATGGAAGACGCCTTGTAGTCGCCCTTGGCGATCTCAAGGGCCTTCTGCGCATAGTTCATGCCGCCCAGCACCGAGCTGGCGCTCGTCGCAACGACGCCTGCGAACTCCTCAAGGGCCTGCTTCATCACGGATTCGCTCACCATAGGAAATCCCGCCATCTCGCGGCAGATGACCTCGACCTCGTTGTCATCGAAGTGCTTGAGGACCTCGGCCGCGGACTCGGAACCCACGCAGATCAGGAAGATCGCGAGCTTCTGTTGGCGGCTTAGCTTGCTGTAGTCGATGTCGGCCATGGGAATAGGGATTTCCTGGGGTCAGTTCTTGGCAGCTGGGGACCCGACCCATTCGCGGAGCGCAGTTCCCACGTTCGCGGGCTTCTGGCGGATAAGCTGGTTGAGCATGTCGGGCGTGACCGAGCTGCCATTCTGGAGGGAGCGGGCTGCCAGGTCCGGCGACATGGAGAGGATCTCGACCGGAACGGGCTCGGGCCTCTGCTTGGAAAGGATCCTCATGAAGACGAGGAGTACCGCGGCGGCGCCGATCACGGCCGACCACTTGCTCGCCACCTCCACCCATCCCTGCATCCGGTTCTCGCTCTGGATCGCCTGGACCTGCTGGGACACGGGCTCGGCGGCAAAGGTCGTCTCCTGGAGCGCCACGATGGAGTCGAGCGTTTGGCCTGTGCCGAGCTTAAGTCCCAGGGCGTTCACGACCACTTGCCGTAGGGCGTTTAACTCCTCGGGCGTTCGCTTCTGCACCTGGGGCTCCCCCGTGGTTTTCCCGTCCGCACCCACCGCGGCAGGAGTGACGCGCGGGGCTATGAACACCGCACAGGTAACATTGCGAATGGCGCCCGGGTTCCGGGTAATGTTCGTCGTGACCCGGTTGATCTCGTAGTTGGTCACTCGGTTCTTGCGGTTCTGCTCGGTGACCGACAACGGGCGTGCCGGGGCCTCGTTCGCAGCGGCCTTCTCGGGCACATTCGCGCTGATCCCTGCCGCTCCTCCCGTGGTGCGTTGCTCCGATGAGCTGTTCACATCCTCGACGACGGTCTGGCTGCGGATCACCTGCCCCTCCGGGTCGTACTTTTCCGACATCTCTGTCGTGGCATCCGTGTCGATGTCGGCCGAGACACGCACCACCGCGTTTCCGGGGCCGATCACGGCGGCGAGCATCGTCTCAACCTTCTTTCCCAAATAGTCCTCTACCTGCTGCTTGTAGCGCACCTGCGAGGACGCTGTCCCGAGGGTCGGGTCCTGCTTGAGCTCCTCCGAGAGCACGCGCCCCCGGTTGTCGACCACGGCCACCTGGTCCGGGGACAGGCCCTGCACCGCATTGGCCACAAGGTGCCGTATGGCGTTGACCTCATCGATCTCAAGCCTGCCCCCGCCCATGTCTACAAAGACTGAGGCCGTGGCCTTGACCCCCTGCTCGGTCAGCAGCAGGCGGTTCTCAGGCTGGACAATCATGACGCGCGCCGCGCGCACGCCCGCCAACTGGGTGATGGTGCGGGCAAGCTCGCCCTGCACCGCCCTCAGGTAGTTGGTCCGCTGCACGAAATCGCTTAGGCCGAACTGGCCCTTGTCGAAAATCTCGAATCCGACCCCGTCCCCGCCCGGCAGGCCCTTGCTTGCTAGGTCCATGCGGAGCTTGTACACTTGGTCCGAGGGAACCTTGACGGCGGTCCCGCCCGCGGTCACTTCGTGCGGGATGTTCTGCGACTCAAGATACCCGATGATGGCGGCGGAATCCTTGTCCCCGAGGCGGGCATAGAGAAGCTGCATGTCAGGCCTTCGCGCCCAAATCACAAGGACGGTCATCCCTGCTGCGACGGCTACCGCCGCCACGACCAGGGACACCCTTTGGTTCAGGCCAAGCTGCTTCCAGAGGGCGAGAAGGGAGTTTGTGAAATTTTTCATCCGGTTAGTTCAATTCGATGGCTTCAAACCTGCATGCGCATCAGTTCCTGGTAGGAGTCCACGAGTTTGTTGCGGACCTGGACCATGAGGCTGAGAGAGACGGAGGCTTCCTGCATCGCGATGACCGACTGGTGCAGCTGGTCGGTGTCGCCTAGGAGCACCTTCTTGGTGAGGCTATCCGCCTGCACCTGTTTTGCATCCACGGTGGAGACAAGCCCATCGAGCATCTTGCCGAACCCTTCGCCCGCGGGTTGCCCGGATTGAAGGCCGTTCGCGGAGCCCGCGTTGTAAAGCTGGTTGGGCTGAACACGGTCGGTCAGGGGCGTCGGCATGGCGGCCAGCGACGAGGGAATGGAGCTAATTGTGGACATGCGAGGTGGGGGTACTTAAGGCGTGGCCGAGGCTCACTTGCCTATCTCCAGGGTTTTCATCGCCATGGTCTTTGCGTTCTTTGCAACAGCTAGGTTCGCCTCGTAGGCGCGCGATGCTGTGATCAGGTCGACCATCTCATAGGCCAGGTTGACATTGGGCATCTGCACCATGCCATCGGGCCCCGCATCGGGATGCTGGGGGTTGTAGACCTGCTGCCCGGGAGTCTTGTCCGAGGAGATGTCCGACACCCTGACCGTCTGGAGGGATTGGCCGCCGGCCTGCTTGATCATTTCCGTCTCGAACGAAACGACCTGGCGCTGGTAGGGACCGCCGCTCGCCGTACGGGTCGTCTCGGCGTTGGCGATGTTCTGCGCGACAATGTCGAGGCGCATCCTCTGTGCTGAGAGGGCGCCGGCCGTGATGTCTATGCCTGAGATGATGTTCATGGGCGTCCTCAGCTACCCTGGCCCGTGATGGCCATCTTCAGCTGCTTTATGTTGTGGGACACGACCTCGGTTAGGTAATCGAACTCCACCGAGTTCTTGTTCATTGCCAAAAGCTCGTGCTCGATCTCGACCGAGTTGCCGTCCGGGCGAACGCTGCGCGCATGGGTGTCCTCGGAAAGCGTCGGGCGTAGGGAATCGTCCGACCCGACCTGCTCGCCCGCCGCCATCCGCGACTTAAGCTGCTCCGCAAACGACGGGGAAAGATCGAGACGGTGGTAGCCCGGCGTCTCGGCGTTGGCTATATTGGAGGCGATGGCCTCCTGCCGAAGGGCCGCAGCATCCAAAAGCTTCCTGGACAACTGATAATTGTCGGACTGGAAGATCGGGTCTATCATGTTCGGACGGGGAGTAACACGGTTCGTGCCATTCGCTCCGACGCTTTCCCATCCCTCTCGATTCCAGCGAAATAAACATGTCGGGGCGCCGATCATCCCCGGCTGCCTCAAATCCGGATCCAAGGCCGGATCAAAGGCCGGTAAATTTTGCCGCATGCACTCCGCGTCCCGCCGCCCCAATTCCAGCACGCGCAACTATGCCGCTTCATTAACCGCCCACTGAGCCGATATCGGTGGGGACAAACCTCATGAGGGACAGTGAGTTCGAATTTATATGCACCCTTGTCTACGAGCACAGCAGGATAAAGCTGGGCCCTGAGAAAAGGGAACTGGTGGGCGCACGATTGGGCAAACGCCTGCGTGCGACGCAGCTAGATACGATCGGCGCGTACTGCAGCCTCCTGAAGGGACCCTCGTCCGGGGACGAGCTTTCCCATCTCATCGATGCAATCTCGACCAACCATACGTTCTTTTTCCGCGAGTCGTCGCACTTCGACTTCGTGCGGGAAAGGGTGCTGCCGGAGATGATGGAGCGCAACCGCGTCGAGCGCTGGCCGCGATTTTACGCGTGGAGCGCGGCCTGCTCCTCGGGCGAGGAGCCGTATTCGCTCGCCGTGACCCTCGCCGAGGGCCTGAAGGCCTCGTCCTGGCCTTGGCACATCGAGGCCACGGACATCTCCAATCGGATCCTCGCGAAGGCGGAGGCCGCGATCTACCGCGACGAGGTCGTGGCGCGCCTGCCGCCGGCCTCGCTCAAGGCGCACTTCCAGCGGGGCATAGGACCCCAGGAGGGAAACTACAGGGTGCGTCCCGAGCTGCGCGAACGTGTGGCCTTCAAGTACCTGAATCTCCTGAAAGGCGAGGCACCCTTCAAGGACCCCTTCCATATCATTTTCTGCCGCAATGTGATGATCTATTTCGACAAGGAGACCCAGGAGGAGCTCGTCAACAAGCTTGCCCGGAGGCTGGTGCCAGGCGGCTACCTGATGGTCGGCCATTCGGAAAGCCTCACGGGGATCAAACACCCGCTTGAACTTGTGAAGCCGGCAACCTACCGGCGGCCGCCCTCCTCATAAACCATGTCCAGTGGCCGAAAAATACGCGTTCTGATTGTCGACGACTCCGCCGTCGTCCGCAGGTATGCGAGCGAGGCTCTCGCAGCCGACCCGGAGATCGAGGTGGTCGGGACTGCCGAGGATCCTTACGTCGCGCGCGACCGGCTGCGCGAGCTTTCACCCGACGTGCTGACGCTTGACCTGGAGATGCCCCGGATGGACGGCCTCACGTTCCTAAAGCTCCTGATGCAGAGCAGGCCGATGCCGGTCATCGTCATGAGCTCGCTTACCCAGCGCGGCTCGGACTATACGCTTGAGGCCCTTCGCCTAGGGGCCGTCGATTTCCTCGGTAAGCCGGACAGCCACAGTTCATTTGGGGACCTTGGGCCGCAGTTGATCGCAAAGGTGAAGGCCGCAGCCGCGGCTAAGGTGCGCGCTTACTGCCCCGAGGCCCGGGCGCCGACCGCCCACCCGTTTGGCGCCGTCCCGGCACGGCCCGCCCTCAACCCGTCATCGCACGGGCACAACCCCCGATCAATCATCCTCTTGGGAGCCTCAACCGGCGGCACAGAGGCCCTCCGTGACGTGCTTACTCGCCTGCCGGGAAACCTGCCTGGGATCGCCATCGTCCAGCACATACCGGGAACGTTCTCCAAGGCATTCGCGGACCGCCTGAACGGGCTATGCGAGCTCGAGGTGCGGGAGGCAGTTGACGGGGACCGGGTGACGCCGGGTCTAGCGCTCATCGCACCCGGCGGTTTCCACATGCTCCTCCAGTGGGCCGCGAACCACTACCGCGTCCGGGTAACCGGCGGCCCACCGGTCTGGCACCAGCGGCCGGCCGTCGACATCCTCTTCAAGTCCGCCGCGGACTGCGGCGCAGCGCCACACGCGATCGCGGGCCTGCTCACGGGCATGGGCAAGGACGGGGCAGAGGGCCTGTTGCGCCTCCGGGAAAAAGGGGCAAAGACCTTCGCCCAGGACGAGGCCTCATGCGTCGTTTACGGCATGCCGAAGGTCGCCTGGGAGAGTGGCGCCGCTCAGGTGCAGATTCCGCTGGACCGCATTGCATCCCACCTCATCGGGCGCTTCGAGTCTGCCCACCACCCCGAAAATTCTACCGCAGCCCTACCCTCATGACGACGAACCCGTCAGATTCCATACTGATAGTTGATGACGAGCCCGTCGTACTAAACGCGCTCAAGCTCACGCTCGAGCGCGAGAAATACAGCGTCGTGGCGTGCTCAAGCCCGGTGAAGGCCCTGTCGATCCTGGAGGAACGCGACTTTGCGCTCATCATTTCCGACCAGAGGATGCCAGAGATGCTCGGGCTCGACTTTCTGATCGAGAGCCGGCGCCTCAGGCCCAACGCCTCGCGCGTCTTGATCACGGCGGTGCTGTCGCTTCCGACGATCGTGGATGCGATCAACCGGGGTGAGATCTTCCGCTTCGTGGCCAAACCGTGGCTGCGGGAGGAGCTCCTTGCGACCGTCCGCAACGCTTTCCACCGGCACGACCTGATCGTGCGCAACGAGGTCCTCCAGGCTCAGACACAGGAACTCAATGCGCGGCTGATGACCGCCAATTCCGAGCTCGAGCAGAAGGTCAAGGTGCTCGAGGAGCAGAGGCAGAAGCTCGACACCTTCAACAGGGAGCTGGGCGCCCGCTACGAGAACTCCCTTGAGCTGTGCCGCCGCATCCTGACCGCCTACGACCCGATCCTCGGAGGCCAGGCCAAGGCGCTCGTCGAGTTCGCAAACAAGATGAGCGAGTCCGAGCATTTCTCCGAGGGTGAGCGGCACGCCCTACGCTCGGCCGCCTGGCTTTCCGACCTCGGCCTTATCGGCGTCTCCCGGGAGCTCCTGCGCACGTTCCGAAACAGCCCCGCGCAGCTCACGGAGCGCGAGCTGGCAAACCTCCACCATCACCCGATCTACAGCCAGACGCTGGCGTCCCTCGTCGACCCCAGGGCGGACGTGGGAGAGACCATTCGGGCCCACCACGAGCACTTTGACGGGACCGGCTATCCGGACGGCCTTGCGGGCAAGAGCATCCCGTGGCCCGCGCGCTGCCTCTCGGTGGCGGTGGGGTTCGTCGAGTCCGGCCAGTCGAAGCAGGCCGCCATTGACACGATCCTGGCAAAGTCCGGGACCCTCTACGACCCGGAGGCCGTGCGCCTATTCCTGAAGGTGACGCACCTGGTCCATCTGCCCCGCCAAGTCCGCGAAATCCTGCTGGACGAGCTCCAGCCAGGGATGGTCCTGGCCAGCGGAATCTACAGCCCCCATGGCCTTCTGCTGATCGGGGAGGGCCAGCCCCTTGGTACGTCGACAATCGCCAAGATACGGAGCCATGACCAGATCACGCCGATCAATCAACGGCTTCTTGTTTATCTATAAGCCAATCATGATCTTAGGCAAATGCGAGGGCGAGAACGTGTCCCTGCCGGTGGGAGCGGCTTAATCGGCCAATGATTTATGCTCAAATCACCCCGTCGCGCCTCAAGTTAGCGCACGGGCTGCCGTTTAATAAACCGGGGCATAAGCCTTCCCGGCATTGTCCCTTTTACCGCATGCCCGAACATTTCCAGAATCCCACGGACCTGGCGACCAGCCTGCCTGTTAACTGATCCATGGCCGGCGCACCCACCATCGCTTCAATTTTCGCCCAGCGTGTCGTGATCGGCGTCGCGGACATGGCTGTGTCGAACAACGGCCAGGTGGTGCTCAGCACCTACGCCCTGGGCTCCTGCATTGGGGTGGTCGCCTACGACCCCGCGGCCAAAATCGGGGGGATACTCCACCTGATGCTGCCGGAATCCTCGATCTCCATGGAGAAGGCTGCAAAGCAGCCCGCGATGTTCGCGGACACGGGATTGCCCCATTTCTTCAAGGCCCTGGTCGGAGTGAAGGCGGAGCGCTTCCGGCTCCGCATTTTTGTAGCCGGCGGGGCAAGCGTGATCAGCGGCAACGACCCATTCAAGATCGGGGAACGGAACGCAAGGGTCACCCTCGATTACCTCAGCAAGAATGGGTACAACGTGACCCACAATGAGGTCGGTGGCACCGTCAACCGGACCATCCACCTTGAGATGAGCACCGGCATCGTGACGCTGAAGACTCCGAACGAGAGCGGTCAACTGTCCCTCGCCGGGTGACCCCTCTTGGGTTTGGCCGGGGCGCCGCCGGTTAGTGCGGGCTCGCCCTCCCTTGTACGGAGCCCCGGTTCTTGCCCCGAAACGCCTGGAGCGGCTTGGCGCACGATCCCGCCGGCATAAAGGCCTGTGTCCAGGCCCGCCCAAGTAGGGAGGAAAACAGGACACTTTCGGCAACGCAGCCGATCGGGAAAGGGCCTTAGGTGACCACGTGACCCGTGGAAAGCTTCTCTCCCAGGCGGTCCACGGCGCGGCTCAGCACGACCGGCATCGCCTCCTCGAGCATCTCCTGGGTAAACCCCCACTCACGAAGGAAATTGCCCGGCAACGAGAAAAGAAAGCCATCCTCGGTGACTCCCGGCCCGAGCGAAGTGGCCAGGTACTTCGCGGCATGCAGGTGGGCAAGCAGAGGCACCACCTCCGCCGGCGCCTCATTTGGGCGAATCATGAATTGGGCGGCGCCAATAAAGGTGCTCGGGAACTTCCACGCCTTGAGCAGGCGCTCGCTCACGTCGGTGCAGCAGTAGCCAAGGACGGTCTTCTCGGACTCCTCCCAGGTGCATTTCTTCTCGGAGCAATCGGAACGCACTGCAGGATAGAACTCCGCGCACGAATGCGCCAGCGCAAGCTTGCCGAGGTCGCATACCAGGCCGGCCGTGTAGCCGGTCTGGGGATCGAGGCGCTCGGTCGCCTCCGCGAGGACCTCTGCGGCGATCGCCACGCACAGGGCATGCCTGCTGAAGTCGCCCGGCTCCCAACGCAGAAGCGAGCTTGCTCCGGTCTCCCAGCGACTCACAAGCACCAGGGCTGCAAGTCGGTAGATCTCCTTGGCCCCCAGGCGGAGTATGGCTGCCTCAAGGGAGTCGATTCCCCCGCGACCGAATGCCGCCGAGTTCGCAAGCCGCAGCGTCGCGGCAGCCAGCGATGAATCGAGTGAGATCAGCCGTTCTATCTCGTACGAGGAGCTGTCGTCGCTGCGCAAGGCTGTCGCCAGTCGAGGAAGCAGGGAGGGCGCGCAGGGCAGGCTCAAGGACTTCCTGCAGACTTGCTCAATAGAGGGGGGCCGGGCGAATTCAGGCATGGCGAAGAAGGGTTGTTCTATTTCTTGATCTTTAGGCGGCCTGCAGGAGCGAGGTCGGGTCTAGGATGAGGGCAATGTTCCCGTCTCCCAGGATCGCGCCCCCGGCCACGCCGGGCAGGCCCTGCATGAAGGCGCCAAGGTTCTTGATGACGACCTCCTGCTTGCTGACCATCTGGTCGACGAGAAGCGCGGACGTGCGGCCAGCGTGCTCCACGATGACCACGATCCCGTCCCAAGGATTCTGGAAATCCGCCGGGATTCCGAAGTGCCGGTGGAGACGGTGCAGCGGCAGGATGCGGCCGCGCAGCTCCAGCACCTCGCCTTTGCCTTGAACCGTCGAAATCGATTCCCGGGTTGGACGGAGCGCCATCTGAACGGACGTGCAGGGAAGGATGAACTTGTCGGCGCCGACCCTCACAACAAGGCCGTCGATGATGGCCATGGTGAGCGGCAGCTTTATTCGGAACGTCGACCCCTGTCCGATCGCCGACAGGATCTCGATCTTGCCGCGCAGCTTCTCGATGTTGCGCTTAACGACGTCCATGCCGACACCGCGGCCGGAGACCGATGTGACCTTCTCTGCCGTGGAGAATCCGGGTGCGAACAGGAGCGCGTAGATCTCGTCGATGGTGAGCGAGGCGTTGGCGGCCACGACGCCCTTTTCGATCGCCTTCTTCATGATGAAGTCCGGGTTGATGCCCCGTCCGTCGTCCTTGAGCTCGACCACGATGTTGCTGCCCTGGTGATAGGCGCTCAGATGCACCGTGCCCGTCTCGGACTTGCCGGCCGCGAGCCTCTGCTCGGGAAGCTCCAGACCGTGGTCGAGCGCGTTGCGCATCATGTGCACCAGGGGGTCGCCGATCTCCTCCACGACCGTGCGGTCAAGCTCGGTGTCCTCTCCGCTTACCTGGAAGAGCACTTTCTTTCCAAAGTTGCGCGCCAAATCCCGGGCCAGGCGCTCCATCTTCTGGAACGTGGGCTTGATCGGAATCATCCTGAGCGACATGGACGTGTGCTGGAGCTCCTTGGCGATCCGCGAGAGCTGGGAGACGTTGCGGTGCAGCGGCGTACCGTCGGACCCGAGGGCCTTGGCGGACTCGATGAGTTGGCTCTGAACGATCACCAGCTCTCCCACGACGTCCATCAGGGAATCGAGTTTCTCGGTGTTCACGCGCACCGTCTGACCCGTGGAAGCCTGGCCCATCGCGTGGGCCTCGATGCTGTTCGCCGATGATGGAGCGGGCTGGGCGGCGGCCACGGGGGCTGGCGCGGGTGCCAGCACCTCGGACCCGGCTCCCGATGCCAGGCGCTTCACAGATTCTATTAGGTGGCTGACGGGGATCACCTCGGCCGGCATCTGGCCCTTCTCGAGCGCAAGGCCAACCTGCTGGGTGAGCGCCTGAAGCGCGTCCCGGCTTCGCAGAATCTCCGTGATGATGACCGGGGAAAGGCGCAGCTTGTTGTTTCGCGCAAGGTCCAGGAGTGACTCGACCTCGTGGGCCAGGGTATGCATGGGCACAAGGCCCAGGAACCCGGCGTTTCCCTTTATGGTATGGAACGATCGGAAGATTGAGTTGAGGGACTCCTGGTTGCAGGGGTCCTGGTCGAGCATCAGTAGCGCGGCCTCGATCTGCTGAAGATGGTCGACAACCTCGGCATGGAACTCGCTCAGGAGTTCCTGGTTCTCGCTCAGGTTGAGCTCGAGCATGACGTCCTTCGCATCGGCCTCCGCCTTGGATCCGGGCCCGGGGGAAACCGCCTCGTTCGCGGCGGTTTCCGCCTTCGGCGTGGCCTCGGGTGCCTCGCCGGCCTTCGCCGCCTCAATAGCCTTGGGAAGCCACTCCACGAGGCTCCTCACGTGGCCGAGCGAAACCTCGTCAAACGGCTGGGCCGCCTCGAGGCGCTTGTCCAGGATCGAACGCACCGCGACGATCGCCTCCTTGAGGGCCGGCTCGGACGCACACAGCTCGCAAAGCTCTCCCAGGAGGCAGTAAGAGGGGATAAGGCCCTCGTCCCGCCCCGGTGAGGCAAGGATAGATTCGGTGGCGAGACGATTAAGTGCGTCGTCGAGCGCCTGGTAGGAGTCCGGGGCTAATGGCATGGTCCGATGGTTGGCAGCTGTTCCCATGACTTATCGACCCCACCGACCAAAACTTAACGCACGGATCCCGTGTTTGCCTCTAAAGAGCGAAGGGGAACGGACGATAAAACAGCAGGCAACAGACGCCGAGACCTCCATCCATTATGAGCAAGACCACCGCTCCCGTGATCGCAACCCAGGCGGCCAACAAGAATGTTGGCAAGTATCTCACCGTCGTGCTCGACAACGAGGCCTACGGCATCGCCGTGCTTAAGGTGCGAGAGATCATACGTCTACAGAAGATCACGAGCGTCCCCCAGATGCCCGACTTTGTCAAAGGCGTGATCAACCTGCGCGGGCGGGTGATCCCCGTCATCGACCTCCGCATCAAGTTCGGCCTCAAGTCCGAATACGCGGACCGCACGTGCATCGTGGTCGTCCAGGTCAAGCTTCCGAACGAGCAGCTCATACAGATGGGCCTGATCGTCGACAGCGTGGAGGAGGTCGTCAACCTGCCGGCCGAGGAGATCGAGCCCACGCCTGAATTCGGAACCACCGTGGACACCTCGTACCTGCTCGGCATGGCGAAGGTCAAGGGGCAGGTTAAGACGCTCCTGGACATCGACCGTGTGGTGGCACCGGAAACCGTCCAGGCGATTGCGAAGGCGATCTGACAAGGCCCCCTAGGGGCCCGCAGGTATTCCCGCCAGGACCGCCCCTCCGGGCCCGCGTGGCACGCCGCTGGCGTGCCGTTCGCCTCGACTGCTGGCCCCAGGACCTGTGGCAAAGAAAAGGCGCCGCGTTAGCGGCGCCTTTCGTCAATTCGGAACGACTCGCCGGTTCCTAGGCGTTGGCAAGGGCCGGGGCGGGCGCGGCCGGAGCAGCCTCGGGAGAGGCAGCGGGGGTCGCGGCTGGGGCGGCGACCGATCCAAAGGAAGCCTTGGCGTTCTCAAGCGTGTCGTGGAATACCCAGTTTCGCGTGTCCTCGAAGCCCTTGCACTCGGCGATAAGATGGACATTTCCCACGAGGGCAAACTGGACACCGAGGTCGCTGCACGTCTGCATGGTCGTCAAAAGGAGCTTGATCACCCCCATGTGAACGGTCTTCAGGGGGTGGACATCGATCACGGCCTTGTTGTTGCCCGCGTTGACGGCCTCGGAGAGCTTGGGTTTCAGGTACGCGCTGATCTCGGCAAGGACCGCGGGCCCGCAATTCTCCGGAAGCCGCATCACCAGCATGTCGGTCTCCGTCTTGAAATAGCGCTGCGAGGTGTCGAGGTTCATGGCCTTCGCGATCTTCGTCTCGAGATCACCCACATCGATCGGCTTCGTGATCACCGTGGTGAAACCCACGGTCTGCGCCTGCTGCTGTGGGGCGACCTCGGTCTTCACCACAAGGCCAAACACCGGCGTATACTTGGTCTTCACGTTGCTCCGTATGAGGCGGAACAGGGTGAAGGCGGCGTCCTCGGGGAGCGTGAGGCTTATCATGATCAGGTCGGGCGGGGTCCTCGTCCAGAAATCCATGGCCTCGCCCTGAGTGCTGACGCCGTGAACCTTCCAGGGAGTGTGCTTTAGCCCGGCCTGAATTTGCTGAATGATCGCCGGCTTGTCCTCGACAACGAGAATCGTTGCGGCGTCAAATATCGAGCGGACCTTGGATGGGGCATCGGACAGCGGCTTAAGCTCGATGATGCGGCCCGCCTTCTCAATAAGGAGCTCCTCCTTGAACGGTTTAACGATGTAATCGCGGATGCCTATCTTGGCTATCCTCAGGACGTTATCCTTGCCGCCCTCTGCCGTGAGCATCATGACCGGGATGCCCTTCAGCTGGGGGTCGGACTTCAGGCGGGTCAGCATCTCGACGCCGTCCATCACGGGCATCGTGATGTCGAGGAGGATCAGGTCGGGCATCTCCTTGCCCGCGATCGCCAGCCCCTCGACGCCGTTGCCCGCCTCGAGGATTTCGCAGTCATAGGATTTGAACGCCTTCCGCACGATGATGCGGACAGTCTTGGAGTCGTCTACGGTGAGTATTTTGTTGCGCATGGCTTGGCTTGGGTGGGCGTCAGTCGCCCGTCTTCATGAGAATATCGGCCACAATCTTGTAGCCTGAACTCTCGAAGCTGTAGATGTAGCGCTGGACCGAGCTGATAGGCTCGATGCAAAAGTTGCTGCCCCTAAGGATGGACGGGATGGTCAGCTTGCAGGGGAAGCCGGCATCACAGAGGCTGCTCTTGAAGCTGCCTACGGTCATGTTGGTCAATTCGCCGATCGCGTCGTTGATCACCTCGTCCCCGGCCTCCTCCAGCTCAGCCTCGGTCATGCCCAAGAGATGGCAGGTCAGGACCTGTGCAAGCGCCAGGGGAAGGTAGAGATAGATGAGCCCGTTTGCATCGCCGATGAACCCAACGGTTCCGACCACCTGGGGGATGGCCTCGCCGTCAGGGGGTAGCGGGGGCCAGCTCGCGGCTACCCCTTCATGCATCACAATGCCGTCTTCGGCGTCGCGATTGAGCATGGTCTTGAAGACGTCGCAGACCGCGCGCGAGATGTTGCTGCGGATGAGCTGTTCGGGTATCTCCTGGATTGCGGGCATGATTGAGGTGCGGCCAGGCTGTTCTTTAGCCTATCCCGCACTTATCGTCCCAATCCCACCCCACCTTAGCGCATTATTGCGCCCGCCTTCGCTCACCGCAGTGAAAGTGCGGGTCACTCCGCCGCGCCCGACTCGACCCCAACCAGATCGTCGGATCCCCGGTACTCCTGAAGCTTGTTTCTGAGGGTCCTGATGCTGATCCCCAGCAGCTCTGCAGCCTTGGTGCGATTTCCACCGGTCTTCTCGAGCGCCGACTTGATGGCGTGCTTCTCAAGCTCCGCTATGTT
>Ga0302202_10000086_pt1 | contig 98391 bp, 88 predicted proteins | sample II_Bog_N3_3_FD_194579 | JGI IMG/M metagenome (GOLD analysis project Ga0302202, IMG submission 194579) | Peat permafrost microbial communities from Stordalen Mire near Abisko, Sweden - II_Bog_N3_3 | ecosystem: Environmental > Terrestrial > Soil > Wetlands > Peat | place: Sweden: Abisko... | reverse complement strand
CCGATCTCAGCCCCGGACTGGCCGAGGGCGGCTTCGCCGACATCGTCAGCCTCGACGCCGACAACGTCGCGCTGGCCGGCCGCGCCGGCGACGCTGTTCTCGACAGCTGGATCTTCGGCGCCGGGCGCTCGCCGGTGGATTGCGTGTGGGCGCGCGGGCGCCAGGTGGTCAGGGATGGCCGGCATCCTGGCCGCGAAGCCATCGCGCGGCGCTTCCGCAGCACGATCGAGAGGTTGCTTCTGGCATGACCGCAGAACTCAAGCCGGGCGCCAAGACCACGACCAAGGCGCTGTACCAGCGGATCCGCAGCGATCTCGAAGAAAAGATCACCTCCGGCGACTGGCCGCCGGGACACCGGGTGCCGTTCGAGCACGAACTGATGGAGACCTATTCCTGTTCGCGGATGACCGTGAACAAGGTGATTTCGGCGCTCGCCGAAACCGGCCTGGTGGTGCGCCGCCGCCGCGCCGGCAGTTTTGTATCGCGGCCGCGGGTGCAGTCGGCGATTCTCCAGATTCCCGATCTCAAGGGCGAGGTCGAGAAACGCGGCGAACGCTATCGCTACCGGCTGATCGATCTTCGCAAGCGCGTGGCCACGGCGCGCGACAGAACCCGCCTTGCGGTCGGCGCCCGCGCCCAAGTGCTGGCGATACGCTGCCTGCACGAGGCGCAAGGCCAGCCCTTCGCGCTGGAGGATAGGCTGATCAATCTGCAGGCGGTGCCGGATGCGTTGCGGCAGGATTTTTCAATTACCCCTCCCAACACCTGGCTGGTCGGCCACGTGCCATGGACCGAGGCCGAGCACCGCATCACCGCCTGCAATGCCGACACGGGCGTCGCCGAGGAACTGAAAATCGATGCGGGCGCCGCCTGCCTGGTGGTGGAGCGGCGCACCTGGCGCAACGGCGAGCCGATCACCGCGGTGCGAATGACGCATCCGGGCCAGCTCTATGATTTGATCGCGCGCTTCACGCCGACCGGCTGAGCCGCGCCACCGCATCCGGAGCAGGCGTCTTCGTCACTGCGGGGGGAGAGGCGGTCCATACTGGCGCCGCCGATTCATTTCTGCGCGGCACGCTCGACGAAACTGTTGGTCCACAGATCGTTCTGCGACGCGGCGGCATCGAATTCCTTGCCGAACACGGTGCCGACCTCCTTTGAAAACACCAGCTGGTTCTGGAAGGCCTGCACGTCGAGCTTGCCGGCGCCGGCGACGCCGCTGTCGACGGCCTTGACGGCGGCGACGATCGCCGCCGGATCGGCCTTGGCGAAAAATTGCTGCTGGATCGCCGTTGCGGTCGACTGCGGATCGGCGACCAGGGCGGCGCTGGCCGCTTGCAGCGCCCGCGCGGTCCTGACGATCAGATCCTGGGCCTTGTCGCCGATCGGCTTCTTGGCGACCAGCACCAGGTAAGGCTGATTGGCCAGCAGCGGAAAGTCCTCGCCCAGCGAAATCAGGATGGTGCCGGCGCCCGATCGGGTCGCCAGATAGCCCTCGGGCGGCGACAAAACGAAGGCATCGATCCGCTTGTTCTCGAGCGCCGCCTGCAGCGCCACCGGACTGCCGACCTGCGCGATCTTGATATCGGCCTTGGGATCGAGGCCGCCTTTGGCGGCGAGCCAGCGCGCGGCGGTTTCCTGGGTGCCGCCGACCGCGGCGACGCCGATCGTCGCGCCCTTCAGCGCGGCAATCCGCCGCTGCAGCGGATCACCGGGCTTCACGCCGGTTTTCTCCAGAAAGGACGGCGCCACCACCACCTCGAGCGTCACCTTGGACATCAGATTATAGACGATCTCGAACGGCTGGCCCTTGGCCGCGGCGCGCAGCACCGATTCGGTTCCGACCGCGGCGAGATCGACGTCGCCGGCGTCCAGCGCGGCGAGCGCCGACGGATCGCCGCCCGGAGAAATCAGCACCGAGCCGGCCAATCCCTGCGACGCGAAGCTGTTGAGCGCGCGGGCGCCCCACAGTGGCAGGAAACTCAGCGAGGCAAATCCCTGTGCGATGCGGACAGGCTGCTGGGCGGATGCCGGGATCGAAAAGAGCAGCGCCGCGGTGAGGATCAGCGCGCGGGTCAGTCCATCCATCCTCGGCATGTTCGCTCCTGGGGTTGCGAAATTCAGATATCGCTCGGCGCCTGCGCGGTCGGTGTCTTCCAGCGCAGGAAGCGGCGTTCCAGCCGTCCCGCCAGTATATTGGCGACCACGACAAAGGCGAGCAGGATGACTATGCCGGCGAACACGCCGGCGGGATCGTAGGTCGAGGACGCCTCGTGGATGAACAGGCCGAGTCCCTGGGTAGAGGAGGTGAACTCGCCGACGATCACGCCGATCACGCTGTAGGGCACCGCCATGCGCATGCCGAGAAAGACATAGGGCGCCGCCGCCGGAAAATACACGTGATAGGTCAATTGGCGCTGGTTGGCGCCCATCACCAGCGTCAGGTTGACCAGTTCGCGATCGACGGCGCGGACGCCGGTGTAGACGTTGTAGAACACCAGGAAGAAAACCATGATCGCGGCGAGCGCGACCTTCGACCAGATGCCGATGCCGAACCAGATGATGAACAGGGGTGCCAGCGCGATCTTCGGCACGCCGTAAAACGCCATCACATAGGGCTCGAAAATACCGGCCAGCCGCGGCGAGCGGCCCAGCGCATAACCGCCCAATATCCCGCCGGTGACGCCGATGACATAGCCGAGCACCAGCTCCTGGCCGGTGGTCCACAGATGCGGATAGATCTCTCCCGAACTGAACAGCTCAAACAGCCGCTGCGCCACCGCGGTCGGCTTGCTGACATAGATTTCCTTGATCAGCCGGCCGGCGGCCCATTGCCAGAACAACAGGATCGCGATCCCCGGCAGCAGCACCACCAGATAATGCGTGGCCTTGCCCAGCCATGCGCGCGGTGTTGCCGCCCGATCCTTGGCGGCCGCGGAAGGGCTGGCGGCGGCGACCTCGTTCATCCTGCGGCCCTCTCTCCACGCGATCGCTGCCGAATATCGACCTGCGAACGGAACACCGACCATACCGCCTGGTAGGCCGCCTCGAAGCCGGGATTGCGAAACGGCTCGAACACGTCGCGCGGCCGCGGCAGATCGATCGCAATGCTGGCCAGCAGCCGCGCCGGGCGCTGGCTCATGACCACGACGCTGTCCGCCAGCAGCACGGCCTCGGTAATGTCGTGGGTGATGAAGAGCACGGTCGCGCCGGCGTCGCGCGACAGCATTTGCAGGTCGTCTTGCATCACCATCCGGGTCTGGGCGTCGAGCGCGCCGAACGGTTCGTCCATCAGGATGACGTCCGGCCGGTACACCAGGGTGCGGGCGATCGAGCCGCGCTTCTGCATGCCGCCGGACAACTGGCCGGGAAAATAGCGTTCGAAGCCGCTGAGGCCGACCGCCTCGAGCGCGGCGGCGACGCGCTGCCTGCGCTCCGAAGCGGCGACTCCGCGCAGCAGCAGTGGCAGTTCGACGTTTTCCGCCAGCGTCTTCCAGGGAAACAGCTGGGCCTGCTGCGGCACGAAGCCGACCTCGCGATTGACGTCGTCGATGGTGCGGCCGCGGTGGCGCACCACGCCGCGCGTCGGCTTCAAGAGGCCGGCGGCCATCTGCAGCAGCGTGCTCTTGCCGCAGCCGCTCGGCCCGATCACCGCGACGAACCGGCCGCTGCCGACCTCGAAGCTGATCCCGTCGATCACCCGGATCGGGGCACTCGATCCCGGCGCCGGAAACTCCTGGCGGACGGCGTCAAACGCGAGCACTGCATCAGTCATGTCGGCCAGGCCTGCCCGGGGTCATCATGTCTAGACATATAACATGTATAGACATAATGGAAAGCGCCGCTGGATTGCAAGTGGAGATCATAGGCACCCGCTGTGCGATTGTGCGGCAAAATACCTCCGCCGGTAACGCTGTTTTTGTCCCGGGCGCTGCCTACATGGGAGAATGCCGACCGCGGCCCGTCACCGGATGGCTGAAGAACCCGGTTCCGACGCCTTCACAGGGCGCGTGACCGAGCCGCGCGTCGCGCGTAGAATTGTGTGCAGCACCACCACTCTGTCTGGGTAGAAGCCTGATGAATACCGACGATCGCAGTCTCGCCGCACCGATTGATCCCGTAAAGCTCGACCGCCTTGCCGAAGTGGCGGTCAAGGTCGGGCTCCAGCTGCAGGCGGGGCAGGACCTGCTGGTGACCGCGCCCACGGTGGCGCTGCCACTGGTGCGCAGGGTTGCCGAGCACGCCTACAGGGCCGGCGCGGGGCTCGTCACGCCGATCCTGTCGGACGAAGCCGTCACGCTGGCGCGCTACCGGTTCGGGCAGGACGACAGCTTCGATCGCGCCGCAGGCTGGCTCTATGAGGGAATGTCGAAGGCCTTCGCCGGCAACACCGCGCGGCTGGCCATCGTCGGCGACAATCCGATGCTGCTTTCCGGGGAGGATCCCGGCAAGGTCGCGCGCGCCAACAAGGCCAATTCCATCGCCTACAAGCCCGCGCTGGAACGCATCGTCAATTTCGACATCAACTGGAACATCATTGCCTATCCGAGCGTCTCCTGGGCAAAGCAGGTGTTTCCGGACGTGCCGGCGGAGGTCGCGGTCGGAAAGCTCGCCGAGGCGATTTTCGCGGCCTCGCGCGTCGACAATGACGACGCGGTCGCCGCCTGGCAGCGGCACAATACCGTGCTGCGCGCCCGGACCGATTGGCTGAACGCAAAGCGGTTTCAGGCCCTGCATTATTCTGGCCCCGGCACCGACCTGACGATCGGGCTTGCCGACGGCCATGAATGGCAGGGCGGCGCTTCGACGGCCAAGAACGGCATCACCTGCAACGCCAACATTCCGACCGAGGAAGTGTTCACCACCCCGCATGCCAGAAGGGTGGAGGGCCATGTCGTCAGTTCCAAGCCCTTGTCCTACCAGGGGACGCTGATCGACGACATCGCGGTGCGGTTCGAACAGGGGCGCATCGTCGAGGCCAGGGCAGCACGCGGCGAACAAGTGCTGAACAAGGTGCTGGATACCGACGAGGGCGCCCGCCGGCTCGGCGAAGTGGCGCTGGTGCCGCATTCCTCGCCGATCTCGAAAAGCGGCTTGCTGTTCTTCAACACCCTGTTCGACGAAAACGCCGCCTGTCACATCGCGCTCGGCCAGTGCTATTCGAAATGCTTCCTGGACGGCGCCAGCCTGACGCCGCAGCAGATCGCCGCGCAGGGCGGCAACAGCAGCCTGATCCATATCGACTGGATGATCGGCTCCGACAAGATCGACATCGATGGCCTGGACGCGGACGGCGGCCGCACGCCGGTGTTCCGCAGGGGCGAGTGGGCCTGACGCCATCCGCGCCGTCGACTTCGCAAGAGCCCCCGCCCCAGCCTCCCCCGCGCAGAGCGGGAGCAGGCAGGGGCTGCCGCGTGCGGTGAGCCCAAACATCCTCGTCGGAAGCTGATCACATCTTCTTCTGTCGATTAAGCACCCATTCGCCACGCAACGCAGCGCGCTCCCTCTCCCGCGCTTGCGCAGGAGGGTAGGGGTGGGGGCCTCTTCAAAGCCAGCCCTAAAAGATAAAACTCGTATTGACGAACTTGGAGCGGTGGTTCTGCACAATGTCCGAGATCAGCGACTTGTTGGCTTCGGTCGCCTTGGCGGCGACCATCGAGCGGATCGAAAACGATCGCAGCGCGTCGCTGACCGACAAGGTGCCCTCGGCGGAATCCTTGCGTCCGGTAAACGGGAATACGTCGGGCCCGCGCTGGCACTGGCAGTTTATGTTGACCCGCGAGACCTGATTGACCAGCGGGTCGATCAATTCGCCGATCCTGGCCGGGTCGGAGCTGAAAATGCTGACCTGCTGGCCATGTTCCGAACTGATCACGTAGTCGAGCGCGATCTCGATATCGTCGAACGGCATGATCGGAACCAGCGGCCCGAACTGCTCCTCCCGATAGAGCCGCATGCCCTCGGTGACCGGGTAGATCGCCGCGGGCAGGAACAGCGAGGCGCATTTCGTCCCGCCGTCCGGGTTGAGGACACGGGCGCCCTTCGCTATGGCGTCATCGACCAGGGCCTGCATCTGCAGGGCCTTGTCGGGTTCAGGCAAGGGAGTGATGTTGACGCCGTCTTCCCAGGGCATGCCGACCTTGAGTTTGACAAGGCCGTCGACAAATCGTGGCAGAAACTCGCCGAGGATCGAGCGGTGCACCATCAGGAACTTGAGCGCCGTGCAGCGCTGACCGTTGAAGGTCAGCGAACCCAGCAGGCATTCCTTGACGGCAAGCTCGATGTCGGCGTCGGCGAGCACGATGGCGGCATTCTTGGCATCGAGGCCGAGGATCGCCCGCAGCCGGTTGACCTTTGGGTGCAGTTTTTTCAGATGGTCGGCAACCTTGCTGGATCCGATCAGCGTGAGGGCGTTGACCTTGCCGGATTCCAGCATCAGCGGTATCAGCTCCGCGCCGACGCCGTAGACGGTGTTGATGACGCCTTTCGGAAAGGCGGTTCGAAATGCCTCCAGCAGGGGCTGGAACAGCAGCAGGCCGAACTTAGGCGGCTTGAGCACCACGGTGTTTCCCATGATCAGGGCGGGAATCAGCGTCGCAAAGGTTTCATTCAGCGGATAATTGTATGGACCCATGCACAGCACGACGCCGAGGGGCGTGCGCCGGATCTGCCCGATCGTGCCCTCGACCACGAGAAACCGCGAGTTCTCGTTGTCCTGGGCCTTCAGCGCATCGATCGTGGCGCGGATGTAATCCACGGTCCGGTCGAATTCCTTTTCCGAGTCGGCAGCACTCTTTCCAATCTCCCACATGATCAGGTTGATCACTTCGGCGCGAACCGCGATCATTTTCCGGGTGAAATCCTGCATGCAGGAAATCCGTTCGGCGACGGCGGCCGTCGGCCACGCCCCCCGGCCATTGTCATAGGCCCGCACCGCGGCCGATAGTGCCTCCTCGGCCTGCGCGGCGCCGCACAAGGGATAGCTGCCGATTTCCAGCGCGGTCAGCCCGCCGGAATCGTCCCGCAGATGAACCGGCGAATGGACCGCCTGGGTCGGACCGGCCCACGGCTTCAATTCGCCGTCGACCAGATAGGTTTTCTGGTGGATCGGCTGGACCAGCCGGTACGCCGGCGGAATATCCTCTGATTTCGGGAACAGGAGCCTGAGATCGTCTATCTTGGTCATGCTGCCTCGGTATTCCCCGCCAAACCGCTCTCGCGATTCAACCGCCATCGCAAGGGCGCGTCTTTATCGCAGCGGATCACGACATTTTTGCAATCACGCTTTCAAGGCGACCATGGTAACGGGAGTGGCCGGCGTGCCTTGACCCCGCGTCTTCGCCGCGAACGCCAAACGAGGTTCACGGCGCCGACCCTTGTCCCGCGCATTGGCCGGAGGTACGCAGCACGCCCATCAAGCGTTGAGCGACGTCTCTTTCGTAATCGCACCGGCACTTGCGCCATTCGTGCCGGCCGGCTTGCCGGGCTTCTCGATCAGGTCAAGGAACGGTTTGATGATGTCGATCGGCATCGGGAAAACCACGGTCGAGTTCTGCTCGGCGCCGATTTCCGCCAGGGTCTGAAGATAGCGAAGCTGCATCGCGGCTGGAACGCTGGAGAGAATCCTGGCGGCGTTGACGAGGGTCTGCGAAGCCTGGAACTCGGCCTCGGCGTGGATGATCTTGGCGCGGCGGTCGCGTTCGGCTTCGGCCTGCTTGGCGATGGCGCGAACCATGTTTTCCGTGAGTTCGACCGTCCTGATCTCGACATTGGTGACCTTGATGCCCCAGGTCTCGGTCTGGCTGTCGATGATGCTTTGCACGTCGGTGCTGAGCCTTTTCCGCTCCGACAGCATCTCGTCGAGCTCATGCTGTCCGAGTACGGCCCGCAGCGTGGTCTGGGCCAGCATGTTGGTGGCGGGAAGGTAGTCCTGGACCTGGATGATGGCGCGTTCGGGGTTGACCACATTGAAGTACAGCACCGCATCGACCTTCATCGAGACGTTGTCGCGGGAGATCACGTCCTGGGTCGGTATTTCGATGACCTTGATGCGCAGATCCACCCTCACCATTTCCTGAAAGAACGGGATCAGCAGCACCAGGCCGGGGCCCTTGACCCGCTGGAAGCGGCCGAGCGTAAAAACGACAGCCCGCTCATATTCGCGCAGGATGCGCACGCTGGCCCCGATCAGAATGAAGGCCACCAGCAGCAGAGCCGGAGTGAGATACAGTAGATAGGAATCCGAGAACAACATGAAGCTGCTCCTTTCAGGGCGGGAGGAAGCAAAGAGGCCGCGATGCCGGGCAGGCCGGGAACTTGCGCGAATAGATTTGAGGATCGGTCGGGCCGATCAGCGCCTTGGGCTGGCGCTTCAGGTTAAGCATCAACGGCGCCCGCTCGGTAGGATCGGAAATTACCTACGCGGTACGCGCATCCAGCCAACGGCGTCTTCCTCTACCACAGCTTGTTCCAGCGTCTGCCCAGTCTTGCGCGCCATCCATTTCCGCCGCGCACCAGACGCATGATCAGCAAAAGGATCAGGGCGCCAAGGGTGGCATCGATGATGGCGGAAGCCGTGCCCGAGCCGATCCGGATACCGAGCTGCGGCAGCAGCCAGCTGCCCATGAAGGCGCCGGCAACGCCGATGATCAGGTCGCCGATGAATCCGAAGCCGGTGCCCCGCACGATCCGGCCGGCCAGCCATCCCGCGACCAGGCCGATCAGCAGGATGATCAGCAGGCTTGAACTCGACAGGTACATTTTTCCGTCTCCCGGATTTCGGCGCCAGCGGTATCCTGTGCGCGCAGGGCGCTGGATGATCGCTTCGCTTGACCCAAACAGTTCGGCAGCGGATTCCCGCCTGAGACGTGATGGCGGACGGTCAGGACGTGACGGTCGGCACGGCAAGTGGTTGCTTCCGGGCGATCGCGCAGGTTCGCTATAGGTGATGCGAGGCTGTCACAATAGCTTCGGAAAGTACCTACGAGCCGATGCTCTATCAAAAGCTCAGCGGATAGCCAATTTGTTGCATGGAAAGGCAGCCGCAAGCCGGCTTCGTAGGGGAACCATAATGCTGCCACCCCGGCGGGCAGGCTTGCGTTTAGGTATTTTCCGATCCTGGCGAAGCGGTCCGCCGGCAGGCATCGTCTTCAACCGGATCTGTCACGTTTGTTCGAAAAACGGACCGCGAAATCGATGGCTGACGTCATGCACTCCATGCCAATTCCCGTCCCCGGCTCCGAATTCAACGAATTCCTGTTCGCGCCGATCGGCGAGGACCGCAACGGCATGCTGGTCAGCGTCCTCTCCGGATTGGCAAGGTCCGATGTCGATCCGTGGCAGGAGGCCGCCAGATTGGCGCAATTGCCGGGCGAAGCCGCAACCCAGAGGTTGGCCGCGCTGATCGGGGCTCTGCCTGACAAGGCCGCATCGCATCCGGATCCCCGCACGATCGCCGCTCGCCTGATCGCGCTGCTACCGCGCCGCTCCGGGTCCAATGCGGAGCTGCAACAGTCCTCTCAACCTACCTGGCCGGCGATGAATTCCCGGCCGTGGTGGATCTACATCGTCGTAATGTCCTTTGTGCTGGGATCGCAATTCCTGATCGCGAGCCACCAATTGTCGCCGAAGTCGGACAATCTGGAAACGAAAGCATCCGATAGCGTGTCTCCGCGCGAGCCGCCGGTCGACCGCGGCCAGTCAACGATAGACATTTCGCATCGAGAGACCACTAAGTAGTTTCCGAGTCTACCGCGGCAATCTCGCCGATAGACACCGGCGCCGGGTCTGAGTAGCTTGCCGGCCTGACGGCAGCGAGAAGCCCGATCGGAATGCGTGGGAGCTTGTTGCCTGGAAGACGCTTCGCCGATACGTGGCGATTTATTCAGCGGGAGTTGATTGATGAGCGCAACTACCGACTCCGCGTTGCAGGCCATCGTCGGGGAATTCGGGGCCGACCGAAGCCGGCTTCTCGACATCGTCGAGCAGGTCCAGCGCCGCTTCGGCCACATCAGCGATCGCGCGATCCAGCTCATATCCACATTGCTTGGCATTCACCGTGTCGAAATTGAAGACATGGTATCGTTCTACGCCTTCTTCAATCGCGAACCCCGGGGCCGCTTCCGGATCCGGCTTTCCAGAACGCCGATCTCGTTCATGAAGGGTGCCAGGGAAGTCGCGCTGGCATTCGAGCAGGCGCTCGGCATCTCGCTTGGCGAGACATCGGCTGACGGCGCGTTTACGCTCGAATGGACCAGCGATATCGGCATGGCCGATCAAGAACCGGCTGCGCTGATCAACGGCACCGTGCTGACCGCGCTCACCCCCGCCGATGTGCCACAGATCGTGACCAGCCTGCGACAATCCTGTGCCCGCGACGACCCCGGTGCGCTCCCTCAACCTGCGAGGCCGGAAGCGGCGCTTCCGAAAGCCAACATCCGGTCCAGCCTGGTCAAGGCTGGCCCGCTGTTGTCGGGACTGGCCGGTCGCACCGACGGGATCAGGGCCGCGCTGGCTTTGTCGCCGGACAAGGTCATCGAGGAGATCACCAAGTCGAAGCTGCGCGGCCGCGGCGGCGCCGGCTTTCCGACCGGAATGAAATGGCGCTTTACCCGCAAGGCGGTCGGCAGCGATCACTATGTCGTGTGTAATGCCGATGAAGGCGAGCCCGGCACCTTCAAGGACCGCGTCCTGCTGTCGGAGTTTCCCGATCTGGTTTTCGACGGCATGACGATTGCCGGCTACGCGCTCGGCGCGCGGCATGGGCTGGTCTATCTTCGGGGCGAATATGCCTATCTCTGGGATTCGCTCCAGGAGGTATTGAAGACCCGCCGCCGGCTCGGCCTGCTGGGCAAGAATATAGGCGGCCAGCAACAGTTCGATTTCGATATCCGCATCCAGCTGGGCGCCGGCGCCTACATCTGCGGCGAGGAATCGGCGTTGCTGGAATCGCTCGAAGGAAAGCGCGGGGCGCCGCGGGACCGGCCGCCGTTTCCGACCGAGCGCGGCTATCTGCGGCAGCCGACCGCGGTCGACAATGTCGAAACATTCGCCTGCGCGGCTCGCATCATGGAGAAGGGCGCCGCCTGGTTTGCGGGCTTCGGCACGGCGCAATCGACCGGCACCAAGCTGGTGAGCATTTCCGGCGATTGCGTGCATCCGGGCGTGTACGAGGTGCCGTTCGGCACCACGATCAGCGAACTCCTCGATCAGGCGGGTGCGCCGGAGGCGATCTACGTCCAGGTCAGCGGGCCCTCGGGCCAGTCGGTCGCGCCGAAGGATTTCGGCCGAAGCCTCGGCTATGAAGACCTGTCGACCGGCGGTTCGACCATGGTGTTCGGACCGGGCCGCGACGTTCTCGAGATCGCGCTGCAATTTGCCGATTTTTTCGTGGCCGAATCCTGCGGCTGGTGCACGCCATGCCGGGTCGGAACCACTCTTCTCAAGCAGGGGATGGAGAAAGTCGTCGCCGGCCGCGCAACGGTTGCCGACGTGGCGCAGCTGGAATCGCTCGGCAATACCGTGATGCGGATGAGCCGCTGCGGGCTCGGCCAGAGCGCGCCGAACCCGATCCTCACCACGATGCGCAGCTTCCCTGAGCTCTACGAGGCGAGGCTGGCGCCGGTCCCGTTCACGTCGCGCGTCACCTTGCATGACGCCTTGCGCGAGGCGGTCGCGGTCCAGGGCCGCGAGCCCGTCACCGAGGAATCCTGAAACATGGCTGCAGCAACCTTCCGCTTCACGATCGACGGCATCGATGTCGAGGCTTCCGAGGGACAATCGGTGATCGAGGCCTGCGACGCGGCCGGGATCTATATTCCGCGCCTCTGCCACCATCCGGACCTTGCGCCGGCCGGGAACTGCCGGGTCTGCACCTGCAAGATCAATGGCCGCAACGGGGCGGCCTGCGTCACCCCGGCGGCTCGGGGCATGGTGATCGAGAGCAACACGCCGCAACTGACCGACGACAGGCGTGCCGTCATTGAAATGCTGTTTGTCGAAGGCAATCATCCCTGCCCTTATTGTGTCGCGAGCGGAGATTGCGAGTTGCAGGCGCTCGGCTACCGCCTCGGAATGGTGGCGCCCACCCAGCCCTATCAATGGCCGGGACGAAAGATCGACGCCACGCATCCCGACATCTATCTCGACCACGACCGATGCATTTTGTGCTCGCGCTGCATCCGCGCCTCGCGAATGGAAGACGGCAAGACGGTATTTGGATTTGAAGGACGCGGTATCAAGATGCGGCTCAATGTCGACGCCGAGGGTGGACTGGGCGAAACCCAGATGGCCGCCATCGACAAGGCGGCCGGCGTCTGTCCCGTCGGCTGCATTGTCGTCAAGCGCGGCGCCTACCAGGTGCCGAACGGCAGCCGCCGCTTCGACAAGGCGCCGATCGGCAGCGACATCGAGGCCAAAAGAGGAAGCCGCAAGCCATGACCGTCGCATCCGTCACGAAAAAGGCAAAGCCGACGCTGGCGACCTGCGCGCTGACCGGCTGCTTCGGCTGCCACATGTCGCTGCTCGACATCGACGAGCGGATCCTCGAACTGGCCGATCTCGTCGATCTCGACGTCTCTCCGTTCGATGACAAGAAGGCTTTCGACGGTCCGGTCGATGTCGGCTTCATCGAAGGCGGCTGCTCCAACGAGTACAATGTCAAGGAGCTCAGGGAATTCCGCAAGCATTGCCGAATCCTGGTCTCGGTGGGGGCCTGCGCCATCAATGGCGGCATACCGGCGATGCGAAATACCATCGGCTTGCGCGAATGCCTGGAGACCGTCTATCTGCATGGCGCTTCGCTCGAGGCCGGCGGCATGATCCCGAACGACGAGGACCTTCCGCTGCTGCTGGACCGGGTCTATCCCTCGCACGAAATCGTCAAGATCGATTACTTCCTGCCGGGCTGCCCGCCCTCCGGCGACGCCATCTGGCAAGGCCTCAAGGACCTGCTCACGGGCAAGGTGCCGGCGCTGCCTTACGTCCTGTGCAAGTACGAGTGATGCGCAACGCCCACCGACGAGTATTGTCATGACCGATGTTCAAGTCGACCGAGCGCCGCGCAAGATCGTCATCGATCCGGTTACCCGCGTCGAAGGCCATGGCAAGGTCACGATCCGCCTCAACGAGGCCGGCGAAGTCGAACAGGCGCGATTCCATATCGTCGAGTTCAGGGGATTTGAGCGATTCATCCAGGGCAGGATGTACTGGGAAGTCCCGGTCATCGTGCAGCGGCTCTGCGGCATCTGCCCGGTCAGCCATCATCTGTGTGCCGCCAAGGCCATGGATATCGTCGCCGGCGTCGACAAACTGACGCCTGCGGCGGAAAAAATCCGGCGGCTGATGCATTACGGACAGGTGTTGCAGTCCAATGCGGTGAATTTTTTCCATCTTGCCTCGCCCGACCTTCTGCTGGGGTTCGAGGCGCCGGTCGCCCAGCGCAACATCGTCGGCGTGATCGGAGCCTTCCCGGAGGTGGGCAAGTGGGCGATTTTCATCCGGAAATTCGGCCAGCAGGTGATCGCCGCGACCGGTGGCCGGCGAATCCATCCGCGGCTGTGCATTCCGGGCGGCGTCAACCAGAACCTGGCGGTGGAGCACCGCGATGCCCTGCGCAAGGATGTCGACCAGATCGTAAAATGGTGCTGCGACGCCCTCGAGCTGCACAAGTCCTTTATCGATTCGCACGAGCAGCTGCACGAGACCTTTGCGAGCTTCCCGTCGAGCTATATGAGCCTGGTCGGCGCGGACGGCGGCATGGATCTCTACGATGGCGCGTTGCGGGCGATCGATGCCGGCGGCACGCCGATCTTCGAAGGCGTCAGGCCTGCGGACTATTGCGACTACCTGATCGAGGAAGTGCGTTCCTGGAGCTACATGAAGTTCCCCCATATCCGCTCGCTCGGCCGCGAGGATGGATGGTACCGGGTCGGCCCGCTGGCCCAGCTGAACTGCTGCGCCTTCATCGGCACGCCGCTCGCGGAGGCGGCACGCAAGGACTTCATGGCGCTCGGCCATGGCGGGCTTGTGCATGCGACCCTGGCCTATCACTGGGCCCGCCTGATCTGCATGATCCACTGCGCGGAAACGATCAGGGATCTGCTTTTCGACGACGATCTCCAGGGCACCGACCTCGTCGTGACCGGCGAGCGGCGGCCGGAAGGCGTGGCGATCATCGAGGCGCCGCGGGGAACCCTGCTGCATCACTACGAGGTGGACGACCACGGCCAGGTCACGAAAGCGAACCTGATCGTCTCGACCACCAACAACAACGAGGCGATGAACCGGTCGGTCAAAAAGGTCGCGCAGGACTACCTCACCGGGCGCGAAATCACGGAGGGGTTGCTGAACCACATCGAGGTCGCGATTCGCGCCTACGATCCCTGCCTTTCCTGCGCCACGCATGCCCTCGGCGACATGCCGCTGATCGCCACGCTGGAAGACGCCGACGGCGCGGTCATCGCGACCAGGGTGAAGCAATGAGCATGACCGAACCCGTTGCCGTCTCGCGGCGCGAAGCCCGCATCCTGCTGCTCGGCTACGGCAACCCGGGGCGCCAGGATGACGGCCTCGGTCCGGCGGCGATCGCCGAGATCGAAAACATGGGATTGCCGCACCTCACCGCATTCGAAAACTACCAGCTCAACATCGAGGACGCGCTGGACGTCGCAGCGCACGACATCGTGTGGTTCATCGATGCGTCCAGGACCGGACCGTCGCCGTATTCCGTGCGCGCCGTATCGCCGTCGTCCAGTATCGAATTCACCAGCCACATCGTGCGCCCCGAGACCATCCTTGCGATCGCCGGCCAATGCTATGGCGGCTCGCCGCAGGCCTTCCTGCTCGCCATCCGTGGCTATGAGTTCGAGTTCATCGAGGCGCTGACGCCCGCCGCCCGGCACAATCTGGACGCAGCGCTGGCCATGCTCACCGAGCGGCTCCGTCACCCGCAGCCCGGAACGCCCGGGGAGGCCACATGAACATCGGTTTGTTCGACCGGCGCAGGACCGTCCTGCTGATCGACAGCGACCCTCAGGCGCGGGCGACCTTGCGGATCGCCCTGGAGGCGGCCGATTTCTCGGTCGGAGAAGCGGCAAACGACCGGGAGGGCGAACGCACGGCGTTGCGGATCAAGCCCGACGCGGTGATCGCGGAGTTGAATCTGGAAGCAGGCGAAGCCGGCATCACGATCGCCGAGCGGCTGCACGCCAGCGACAGCAGGATTCCCTGCTATATCCTCAGCAGCGCGGCCGACGCCCTGATGGGTTCCGTCGGCCTGCACGAGATGGGCATAGAGGGTGTGTTCCTGAAACCCGTCGATCCGGCCATCGTGGTCCTGACACTCAAGACGCGGATCGGCGCGGCTGGCGAGGACGCGCGCCATGCATGAAATGTCGCTGATCGAAAGCATCGTCGCGCTGGTGGAAGACGAACGGCGCAAACAGCAGTTTTCACGGGTCCACGTGGTCCGTCTGGCGGTCGGGGTGCTCGGCCATGCCGAGCCGTCGGCGCTGCGTTTCTGCTTCGATGCCGTGACGCGCGGGACGATCGCCGACGGCGCGCGGCTTGAGATCGACCAGGTGCCGGGCGAGGGCTGGTGTTCCTCGTGCCGGCAGTCGGTACCGCTCGATGAGCGATTTGCGGCGTGCCCGCTATGCGGCGACGCGCAGGTGAGAATGACGGCCGGCGGCGAACTGCGGCTGTCCGAACTGGAGGTCGAGTGATGTGCACTGTTTGCGGCTGCGGAACGGATTTCTCGGCCAAGGCTCCGGGAGCGGCAGGTCACGCGGGGACCCACACCCACGATCATCACGGCCATGACCACTCCCATGCGCATGGGCACCATCATCACGGCCACCTCGAAGGGACGATCGATTTCGGCAAGGGGGCCGCCGGCGTCAGTTTACCCGGCATCAGCCAGGCGAGGACGATCCGAATCGAGCGCGATCTCTTGTCCAAGAACGACTCCCTGGCCCATGGCAACCGCATCCGGCTGCAGCGCGCCGGCACGTTGGCGCTCAATTTTGTTTCCAGTCCCGGTTCCGGCAAGACCTCGCTGCTGGTTCGCACCATCAACGACCTCAGGACTAGCTGGCCAATTGCCGTAATCGAAGGCGACCAGCAGACCGACCGCGATGCCGAGCGGATTCGCGCCACCGGCGCGCCGGCCGTGCAGATCAATACCGGCAAGGGTTGCCACCTTGATGCCCATATGGTTGGCCACGCGCTCGACCATCTGTCGCCGGCGCCGGGCGGCCTGCTGTTCATCGAGAATGTGGGCAACCTGGTTTGCCCGGCGGCATTCGATCTCGGCGAAGCGCACAAGGTAGTCGTGCTGTCGGTCACCGAAGGCGAGGACAAGCCGCTGAAATACCCGGACATGTTCGCGGCATCCGATCTGATGCTGCTGACCAAGGTCGATCTGCTGCCGCACCTGGACTTTGACGTCGGCGCCTGTGTCGCGGCGGCGCTGCGCGTCAATCCGCGGATTGAGATTCTGAAGATCTCTTCCAAAACCGGCGAGGGCCTTGCCGCGTTCTATGGCTGGATCGCGGCGCATGCCGCCGCAACGGTCGAACCGGCGGCGCTGCCGGCATGTAAGTCATGCCGTTGAGCATCGCCGCAGCGCCGGTGGCCGTCGCCCCCGGCGGCAACTGCGTGGCCCAATGGAAGACCGCGGCATGAACCGGCCGGACGATGCGTCACGGAGGGAATATGTCGCGATGGAAATTCGCGTGCGGGGCCGTGTGCAGGGTGTCGGGTTTCGCCCGGCGGTCTGGCGTTTTGCCAGGGATCTCGGGCTTTGCGGCGAGGTTCTGAACGACGCCCACGGCGTCCTGCTGCGGGTCGGCGGATCCTGCGGCGCGGTCGACGATCTCGTGGCGCGCATCAGGCGCGAAGCTCCGCCCCTGTCTCGAATCGACGGCATCGAAACCCGAATGTTTGCCGGCGATCTGCCGGCGCGATTCCGCATCGCCAGCACGCTGGCCGGAGAAGCACATACCGAGGTCGCGCCGGACGCGGCAATCTGCCGGGCCTGCGCGCAGGAAATTGCCGATCCCAGGGAACGGCGATTCCGCCATCCTTTCGCCAGCTGCACCCATTGCGGTCCGCGCCTCAGCATCGTCAGGAACATTCCCTATGATCGCCGCAACACCACCATGGCCGGGTTCGCGATGTGCGAGGCATGCCGGGCGGAATATTGCGATCCGGCCGATCGCCGGTTCAACGCCGAAGCGATCGCCTGCCATGATTGCGGACCCGGCGCCAGCCTGATCCGGCTCGATGGCGACGATGCGCATTTGCGTCGCGATTCCGGGCTCGACGCCGTAGAACTGGCAAGCCGCCTCATCCGGGAGGGCGAGATCGTCGCGGTCAAGGGATTGGGCGGATACCATCTCGCCTGCGACGCCACGAATGCCGCAGTCGTGGCGCGGCTGCGCCGGTTGAAGCGTCGGGACGGCAAGCCGTTTGCGCTGATGGCGCGGGATCTCGAAGTCATCCGCCGTTATTGTTCGGTCGGAAGCACGGAGCAGGATCTACTAGGCGGGATGATCGCGCCGATCGTGCTGCTGGCCGCCGACGGCCCGCAGCGTCTGCCGGCGGAAATCGCGCCGGGCCTTTCGACGCTCGGTTTCATGCTGCCGACCACGCCGCTGCATCTGCTGCTGCTGCAGCACCTGGATCGTCCGGTCGTGATGACCAGCGGCAACGCCTGCGGGGAGCCGCAGGTTGTCGGCGACGCCGCAGCATGCGAGCGCCTTGCCGGGATCGCGACCTATGCGCTGGTCCACGACCGCGAAATCGCCAATCGCCTCGACGATTCCGTGGTGCGCGAGATGGCCGGGCGCGCGCGGGTCCTGCGCCGCGCCCGTGGTTTCGCTCCGGCCGCCATCACGCTGCCGCGCGGTTTCGAGACCGCGCCGGAGCTTCTCGCCATGGGCGGCGAACTCAAGGCGACGTTCTGTCTGGTCAAGGATGGTGCGGCCATGCTGTCGCAGCATCAGGGTGACCTCCAGAATCCCGAAACCCTGGATGATTATCGCAGGAATCAAGCGCTCTATGCCGAACTGTTCGACCATGCGCCGGCGGAGCTGGTGGCGGACCTGCATCCTGAATATCTCTCGGGAAAAATCGCGCGGGCGCAGGCGCAGGCCGGTGGATTGCGGCTGATCGAAGTCCAGCACCATCATGCCCATGTCGCCAGCTGCCTGGCGGAGAATGGCCATCCCCTGGACGGCCAGGCGGTGCTCGGCATCGTCCTCGACGGGGCGGGATGGGGCGACGACGGGACGATCTGGGGCGGGGAATTCCTGCTCGCGGACTATCGCGGGTATCAAAGGCTCGGCACTTTCATGCCGGTGGCGATGCCGGGGGGCGCGCAGGCCGTGCGCGAGCCATGGCGCAATCTCTACGCCCATCTCGTTGCGGCGATCGGCTGGACCGAATTTGCGCGGGATTTCGCCGACCTCGAGGTCTTTGCGGATCTGGCGCCCAGGCCGCGATCGGTTCTCGATGCCATGATCCGCAATGGCGTCAACACGCCGAAGGCGTCGTCCTGCGGCCGGCTGTTCGACGCGGTTGCAGCCGTTCTGGGCATCTGCCGGGAACGGCAGGCTTACGAGGGTGAAGCCGGCTCGCGGCTGGAGGCTGCGGTCGATCCGGACGCCCTGCACGGTGTCAGCGACGAGGGTGCCTATCCATTCTCGATCCGCGATTCGGAAGGACCAAACCTTTCCTGTATTGAACCCTCGGCGATGTGGCGGGCCATTTTGGGCGATCTCGTTCTCAATACGCCGGTCCCGGTGATGGCGGCGCGCTTCCACCTCGGCCTGGCAAAAGTCATCGTGGCCATGGCCACCAGGCTCGCTGGTGGCGACGCTCGCGCGCCCCGCTTCGATACCGTCGCCTTGTCGGGTGGATGTTTCCAGAACCGCGTGTTGTTCGAACAGGTGGTGCGGCGGCTCGAACAACGGAATTTCATCGTGCTCTCGCACGCCCAGGTTCCCGCCAATGATGGCGGTTTGGCTCTCGGCCAGGCTGCGATCGGCGCGGCCCGCCTGATCGACGCCGAGGCAAACGAATCCGAATCCACAAGCCCCGATCATCGGCAAACCATGGAAAACGCATCATGTGCCTCGGAATTCCAGGCCGTATCGTGAAAATCGACGACGCCGCGAACATGCTGGCGATCGTCGATGTCGGCGGCGTCAGGCGCAAGGTCAACATCGCCTGTGTCGTCGACGAGGAGCATCCGGTCGCCTCCTGCGTCGGCGACTGGGTCCTGATCCATGTCGGCTTCGCCATGAGCCGCCTTGACGAGGCGGAAGCGGCCGAAACCCTGCGAATCCTGACCGAACTCGGCGAGGCGCAGGCCGAACTCGAGGCGATGCGGCTGTCAGGAGCCGGGTAGGAGACTGCAGATGGATCGCGCAGGCGGCTTGAGCCGGAACATTTTATTCGACGACGGGATCGACCGCTGCGGCCGCGTTGGCCTCCGGCTTATGGAGGATCGCGGACCGGCAACGACCAGGGGAGCCGCGGCATGAAATATCTCGACGAGTTTCGCGACGGACACAAGGCGAAGATCCTGGTCAAGGAGATCGAGGCGCTGGTCGCGACCATGACCATTCCGGACGCGCGGCCGATCTACATCATGGAAGTCTGCGGCGGCCACACCCATTCGATCTTCCGCTATGGCCTCGAAGGCATGCTGCCGAAGCAGATCGAGCTGATCCACGGCCCGGGCTGCCCGGTCTGCGTGCTGCCGATGGGGCGGGTCGACGATTGCATTGCAATCGCCGAAAATCCCGCCGTGATTTTCACCACCTTCGGCGATGCGATGCGGGTGCCCGGCTCCCAGAAGAGCCTGCTGCAGGCCAAGGCCGAGGGCGCCGATATCAGGATGGTGTATTCGCCGATGGATGCGCTGGCGCTGGCGCGAAGTCATCCCGACCGCGAGGTGGTGTTCTTCGGGCTCGGCTTCGAGACCACCATGCCCTCGACCGCGCTGACCATCCTGCAGGCGGAAGCCGACGGCGTCGGCAACTTCTCGGTGTTCTGCAACCACATCACCATCGTGCCGACCATCAAGGCGATCCTCGACAGTCCCGGCCTGCAGCTCGACGGCTTCCTCGGACCGGGCCACGTCTCGATGGTGATCGGCACCGCGCCTTACGAGTTCATCGCCAGTTTCTACAACAAGCCGATGGTGGTGGCCGGTTTCGAGCCGCTCGACATCCTGCAGTCGATCTGGATGGTGCTGAAGCAGATCAAGGAGGGGCGCGCCGAGATCGAGAACCAGTATGCCCGCGTCGTTGCCGAGCGCGGCAACGCTCCGGCCTTGCAGGCGGTATCGCGGGTCTACGAGCTGCGCGAATTCTTCGAGTGGCGCGGGCTCGGCTCGATCGACCACTCCGGCGTCAAGCTGCGCGAACACTATGCGCATTTCGACGCCGAGCGAAAATTCGCGATTCCGAATCTGAAGGTCGCCGATCCGACGTCGTGCCAGTGCGGCGAGGTGCTGAAGGGCGTGATCAAGCCGTGGCAATGCAAGGTGTTCGGCTCGGCCTGCACGCCGGAAACCCCGGTGGGCGCGCTGATGGTGTCGTCCGAGGGCGCCTGCGCGGCCTATTACCAGTATGGCGGGGTCAAGCGCTACAAGGAGGCGGTATGAACGTCGCTCCGTTCGTTCGCAAACGGCGGCTGGGCAAGGTCGGTGTCTCTACCGTGACGCTCGCCCACGGCGGCGGCGGCAAGGCGATGAAGGACCTGATCGACGACGTATTCGTGGCCGCGTTCGATCCTCAGGCGCCGGCGCCCCTGGAGGATCAGGCGCGGTTCGACCTCGCCGAGCTTGCGCGCCATGGCGACCGGCTGGCGTTCACCACCGATTCCTTTGTGGTCGATCCCCTGTTCTTTCCCGGCGGCGACATCGGCAAGCTCGCGGTCTGCGGCACCGTCAACGACCTGGCGGTAGGTGGCGCCAGGCCGCTGTACCTGTCCTGCGCCGTGATCGTCGAGGAAGGCACCGGCGTCGACCTGCTGCGCCGGGTCGCGCGCTCGATGGCGGAAACCGCCCGCGAAGCCGGTGTCCGCATCGTCACCGGCGATACCAAGGTGGTGCAGCGCGGCGCCTGCGACAAGTTGTTCGTCACCACCACCGGCATTGGCATGATCCGCGAGGGTATCGCGCTCAGCGTCGATGCCGCGCGGCCCGGCGATGCGGTGCTGGTCAACGGCCTGCTCGGCGATCACGGCGCCGCCATCCTGTGCGCGCGCGGCGACATGGCGCTCGACAGCCTGATCGAAAGCGATTGCGCCTGCCTGCATGGCCTGATCGAGGCGCTGTTGACGGCGGCGCCCGGGGTCCGCTTCGTGCGCGACGCCACCCGCGGCGGTCTGGCTACGGTGCTCAACGAGATTGCCGAGGCCTCGCAGGTTTCAATCGAGATCGACGAGGCCGCCACGCCGATCCGCGAGCAGGTCAAGGCGTTCTGCGAAATCCTCGGACTGGATCCGCTTTATCTTGCCAATGAGGGCAAGATCGTCGTGATCGTGCCGCCGGCGCAGGTCGACGCGGCGCTGGCCGCGATGCGGGCGCATCCGCTCGGCGAAGCCGCCGGCATCATCGGACGGGTCGGCCAGGACGAGGCCGGCCGCGTCACCATGCGCACGGTATTCGGCGGGCGGCGGATCGTCGACATGCTGGTCGGCGAGCAATTGCCGCGGATCTGTTGAGGGCAATTCAAGAGCCCCGGCATGCTCCCGATTGAACCGGCGAGGCGGAACGAGCAACATTCCCCGTCAATGAAGCATCAAATCGTCCGTCATCGCAGCGGTGCATTCGCGCGCTGCGGCGCAAGCCGTTTGAATCATGACAAAAGCAGTTCAGCTGCCGCTGACAGCCCGCTCGATCCAGAGTTTATCAGCCTCTGCGCCCCGAGACATGTGCCTTTATGATCAATTCGCCGCGGGCCGGCCGGGAATGGCGCAGGGCCTGAGTAGTTTCCGACTCTACCGTCCCGGCTTATGGCGGCTAGGATCGCGGTCGAAGGCAAGCTCACCTGCGAACAGCTTACCAAAGCGCCGGTTGCCACGGTTCGACAGACGCCGTGATCGTTGGCGCCATCGCGATCCACGACAGCATAGAAAGACAGACAGCTCATGGCCTATCAGAGCCTCAATCCCGCCACCGGCAAGCTGCTCAAGACGTTCGACGAACTGACGGACAAGCAGCTCGAAGACAAGCTGGCCACCGCCGAGAAATGCTTCAAGACCTGGAAACTCAAGACCTATGCCGAGCGGGCCGTCATCGTCGCCAAAGCCGCGGCGCTGATGCATGAGAGGGTCGATGAGCTGGCTCACACCATGACGCTGGAAATGGGCAAGCGGATAGGCGAAGCCAAGGGGGAAGTGGAGTTCAGTTCGAATATCCTGGCTTATTATGCCAAGAACGCAGCCAAGTTCCTTGCCGATGTGGAACTGCATCCGACCCTCGGCGATGGCCACATGGAGAGCAGCCCGATCGGCGTGATCTTCGGCGTGGAGCCCTGGAATTTTCCTTACTACCAACTCGCCCGGGTGGCAGGCCCGCATCTGATGGCCGGCAACGTGCTGCTGGTAAAACATGCTGGTTGCGTGCCGCAATGCGCGATTGCGTTCGAGAAGCTGTGGACCGATGCCGGCGCGCCGGCCGGGCTGTATACCAACCTTCTGATTTCGCACGACCAGTCCGATGACCTGATCGACGATCCCCGTATCAAGGGCGTGGCGCTGACCGGCAGCGTCGCCGCCGGCAAGAGCATCGCGGCGCGGGCCGGGCAGAACCTCAAGCCATCCTCGATGGAACTCGGCGGCAGCGATGCATTCATCGTCCTCGAGGACGCCGACCTCGAACATACCATCAAATGGGCGGTCTGGGGACGGATGTACAATACCGGCCAGACCTGCTGCGCCGCCAAGCGTTTCATCGTCGTCGAAAAACTCGCCGACAAGTTTTTGGAGAAGTTCCAGGCCGCGCTCGCAAGTCTGAAGGCCGGCGATCCCTTGGACGAGAAGACGACACTGGGACCGTTGTCGACGGAATCGGCGCTGGTCGATCTTCTGAAACAGGTCGACGTGGCGGTCGCGCACGGGGCAAAGTTGGTGATGGGCGGCAAGCGCATCGATCGCCCGGGCTCGTTCATGCAGCCCACGATCCTGACCGACGTCAAGCCCGAGAACCCTGCCTTCAGGGACGAGTTCTTTGGTCCGGTTGCGATGTTCTTCCGCGTCAAGGATGAAGACGCGGCGATCGCGCTCGCCAACGATTCCGACTTCGGCCTGGGTGGCTCGGTTTTCACCAACGACTTGGCGCGCGGCAAGCGGGTCGCGAGCCGCGTCGACACCGGCATGATGTTCATCAATAGCATCAGCTGGTCCGACGCCGAGCTGCCGTTCGGCGGCATCAAGAACTCCGGTTACGGGCGAGAGCTCGGCGATATGGGCATCCAGGAATTCGTCAACAAGAAGCTGGTTCGCTACGTCGCGGCCGAAGCGCCGCAGTAAGGCGCTTCGATCGCCGTTTGACTGAGCCGGACAAATGACGACCGCGATGAGGTGTTCCGTTGGAGCGGAACTCCTCATCGGCCGTCGCAAGACGGGAAAATGGAGCCTGCATGTACGTCAACATTGCCGTTTTGAAGGAAACCCAGCCGCATGAGCGGCGTGTCGCCCTGGTTCCATCGGTCGTCGCCAAGCTGATCAAGCTCGGCGCGAAGCTGCACATGCAGACCGGCGCGGGGGATGCGGTGAAGCTGGCCGATACGGCATTCACCGATATCGTATTCATGGACGACCGGACGGAAATGGTTGGCGACGCCGATGTGGTTCTCGCGGTGCAGCCGCCGGCGCTGGACGTGATCGACGCCATGAAGGAGGGCGCCATCTTGATCTCCTTCATCTATGCCGGTCATCAACCGCATCTGGTGAAGCGGCTGCTCGAGAGGAAAATCACCTGTTTTGCGATGGAGATGCTTCCGCGCATCAGCCGCGCCCAGTCGATGGATGCTCTCTCCAGCCAGTCCGCGCTGGCGGGATATTATGCCGTGCAACTCGGCGCGACGACCCTCGGACGGGTGTTGCCGAAAATCACCACGGCCGCCGGCGCCATCGGCCCGGCCAAGGTCTTGGTCATGGGCCTCGGTGTCGCCGGCCTCGAGGCGCTCGCGACGGCGCACCGGCTGGGGGCGGTTACCGAAGGCTATGATGTGCGCCCGGAAACCCAGGAGCAGGCGCTGTCGCTTGGCGCCAGCTTCGTCGAGACCGGAATCGATGCCCGCGGCAAGGGCGGCTATGCCCGCGAGCTGACCGCGGAGGAAAAAGCCAGGGTCGCCGCAGTGCTGACCAGGCATATTCAGGCCGCCGATCTGATCATCACGACGGCCGCGATTCCAGGTCGTGCATCGCCAAAGCTCATCAGCAAGGCGCAGGTCGCCGGCATGAAGGCCGGCGCCGTGATCGTCGATCTTTCCGCCGAAGGTGGCGGCAATTGCGAGGACACCCGCCCCGGAGAAACCGCCCATATCGGGCAGGTGACCATCGTGGCCCCGCTCAATGTGCCGTCGCTGCTCGGCCAGGATGCGAGCGAACTCTATTCGAAGAACCAATACAATCTGCTCGCGCTCTTCATGAAGGACAACATCATCAAGATCGACTGGGACGATGAGATTCTGGCCAAGACCGTGCTGACCCATGGCGGCGAGATGAAGAACCAGGCGGCCAGGCCGCCCGTCACTTCCGGCAGCGACAAAGCCACGGCAACCAAGCCGGCGACACGAGTGGCGTGAGCCAAAAGCAGGAAATCAGCATGCAGTTCTCGATAGCGATCAGCGGATTCGTGGCACTCTATATCTTCATGCTGGCCGCCTTTGCCGGATGGGTGATCATCGGGCATGTCCCGGCGATCCTGCATACCCCGCTGATGTCGGGATCCAACTTCGTGCACGGTATCGTGGTGGTCGGCGGGATCTTTGCGCTGTTGAATGCCAGCACGGGGCTCGAACAGGCGATCGGCTTCTTTGCGGTTCTGCTCGGCGCCGGCAATGCCGCGGGCGGTTTTGCGGTCACCAATCGCATGCTGGCGATGTTCCAGCCGAGCGAACACCAGCCTGCGCACGCCAGGCACGGCCATCACAAGGCCAGCCACTCCGGGAAGGCATGAGGCCAGACATGTTGACGTTCATCCCACAGTTCATCATCGGCGCGATCGATCTCGGCGCGGCGTTCCTGTTCATGTACGGCCTCAAGCGAATGTCTTCGCCGGTAACCGCTCCTTCGGGGATCAAGGTCGCCGGCATCGGCATGGTGGTCGCTGTTCTGGCGAGTTTTCTCTACGCCTTCGATGTCGGCGCGGCGGCGAAGCCACACCTGCTGGTCAATATAGGCCTGGCCCTCATTGCCCTGGTCATCGGCGGCGGGATCGCGTGGTGGAGCGGCAGGAAGGTGGCGATGACGGCGATGCCGCAGATGGTCGCCATCTATAACGGCATGGGTGGCGGCGCCGCGGCCGCGATCGCCGCGGTCGAACTGTTCGGCAACAAGGTCGACGGCGTCACCCAGCTGGTGGTGACCTTGATCGGTGCCTTGATCGGCGCCGTGTCGCTTTCCGGCTCGCTGATCGCCTGGGCCAAGCTGGACGGGGTGATCAAGCAGCCCCTGCGGATCCGGGGGCAGCAGGTCCTCAATGGTCTGGTTGCGCTGGCCACGCTGGGAGTTGGCTTGTATATCGTGCTGATAACGCACGGCGCGATCACGTCACCGGTCGCGACAACAGACCTGATCTATCTGTTCTTCGGCTGCGCGCTGGTGTTCGGCGTCCTGATGACGCTGCCGATCGGCGGCGCCGACATGCCCGTGGTGATCTCGATCTACAATGCATTCACCGGACTTGCGGTCGGGCTCGAGGGGTTCGTGCTGCAGAATCCGGCGCTGATGATCGCCGGCATGGTGGTCGGCGCAGCCGGCACGCTGCTGACGCTTTTGATGGCGAAGGCGATGAACCGCTCGGTCAGCAATATCCTGTTCACGAATTTCGGAACGGTCGTCCAGCACAAGCAGGGCGAGATCAAGGGTAGCCTCAAGCCGGTGGAGGCCGCCGACGCGGGCATCTTCATGCGCTATGCCGCTTCGGTGATCATTGTGCCGGGATACGGTCTGGCCGTCGCGCAGGCACAGCAGAAGCTCTACGAGTTCGTCAAGCTGCTCCAGGCCGCGGGCGTTTCGGTCAAGTTCGCGGTCCATCCGGTGGCGGGACGCATGCCCGGCCAGATGGACGTGCTGCTGGCCGAGGCGGGTGTTCCCTACGACATGATCTTCCAGCTCGAAGACGTCAACGACGAGTTCGCCAATACCGACGTCGCCCTGGTGATCGGCGCCAACGACGTGGTCAATCCGGCGGCGCGGACCGACAAGTCCTCGCCGATCTACGGCATGCCGATTCTCAACGCCGACAAGGCCAGGAAGGTCTATGTCGTCAAGCGCGGCCAGGGCAAGGGCTATGCCGGCATCGTCAACGCGCTGTTCTACGGCGACAATTGCGACATGGTCTACGGCGATGCCGCTGCCGTCCTGACCAGGATGATCGAGGCGGTACGCGCCTTGGGTACGAAAGCCGCCGCGTAGGCGGCGGCCAAACGACATCGATCGGTTCAACCTCGAAAGCAGGAGCAACGCATGGCCGGTAAAATGCACGTCGCCGTCGTCGAGCACTTTGGCAAGCCTCTGGTGCAGCAGGAATGGGACATTCCGGCCCCCGGCCCGGGCCAGATCCTGGTCAAGACCGAGGCCTGCGGCGTGTGCCACACCGACCTGCATGCGGCGACCGGCGACTGGCCGTTGAAGCCGAAGCTGCCGTTCATTCCGGGCCACGAGGCCATCGGGCGGGTGGTCGCGGTCGGCACCGGTGTCAAGAGCGTCAAGGAAGGCGACCGGGTCGGCGTGCCGTGGCTCTATTCGGCCTGCGGCCATTGCGAGCATTGCCTGTCGGCCTGGGAGACCGTCTGCGCCGAAGCTGAGTTCGGTGGATATACCAGAAACGGCGGTTTCGCCGAATACCTGATCGCCGATCCGGAATACGTCGCGCACATTCCCAATGGACTTGACCCGAAGCTCGCGGCGCCGCTGATCTGCGCCGGCATCACCACCTACAAGGGCATCAAGGAGACCAAGGCGAGGCCGGGCGAATGGATCGTGATCTCCGGCGCCGGCGGCCTCGGCCACCTCGGGATTCAATATGCCAAGGTGATGGGTCTTCGGGTCTGCGCCGTCGATATCGACGACGGCAAGCTGGCGCTGGCCACCAAGATGGGCGCCGACTTCGTGGTCAACGCCAGGCATGGCGAGCCGGAGGAGGTGGTCAGGAAGGGTACCGGCGGCGGCGCCCACGGCGTGCTGATCACCGCGCCCTCGCTCGGCGCGTTCAAGCAGGGCGTCGGCATGACGCGCAAGCGCGGCACCTGCGTGCTGGTCGGGCTGCCGCCCGGCGAGTTTCCCGTGCCGCTGTTCGACGTCGTCGCCAACTGCATCACCATCCGCGGCTCCTTCGTCGGCAATCGCGAGGACATGGCGGAGGCGCTGGCATTCGCCGCCGAAGGCAAGATCAAGGCGGACATCGAACTGCAGCCGCTCTCGGCGATCAACGACATCTTCGACAGGCTCCAGCATGGCAAGGTCGCCGGCCGCGTGGTGCTCGACTTTGTCGGAGGCACGGCCGATGAAAAACAATCGAAAGCACCGACGTCCAAGAAGGTTGAGGCAGCAGCCGTTGGTTAGGTGAGCGACGTGACAAAAGACCGGAGGGCAAGCTCGCCCTCTTGACGCCGCTTCAGATGGGTGTTGCCGACCGGGCAGCCGAGGCGAGCGGTATTGACGGGTTTGGCCTGATGGAAGCGGCCGGCAGCGCGGTTGCGCACCCGTAGCGCGGCGAAGCAATCCAATGCCGTGGTGGTGCTCAAGGGCCCGGATACCGTTATCGCCGCCCCGGACGGCCGTGCGATCATCAATGGCAACGCCCCCGCGCAACTGGCGACCGGCGGCAGCGGCGACGTCTTGACCGGCTTTGTCGCCGCACTGCTCGCCCAGGGAATGCCGTCCTTCGAGGCGGCAGCGGCAGCGGTTTGGCTGCATGGTGCGGCGGCTGCAGAATTTGGATTGGGCCTTGTCGCGGAAGACCTGCCGAACGCTCTGCCGCGCGTATTGCAGAGGCTCAAATCGAAGGTGGACGGCTAGAACCGTTTTGCCTGTTCGTCATCGACCGTCTCCGTCCACTGCAAAGTGGCTTTCGCCGCAAAGGGCACGACCATGAAGGCGATGGTGCTGAACAAGCCAAGGACGCCTCTGCTATGGACCGAGCTGCCAGACCGGCAGCCAGGATCGGGGGAAATCCGGGTGAAGGTGCTGGCTTGCGGCGTCTGTCGCACCGATTTGCACGTCGTGGATGGCGAACTGCCCAGCCCCAAATCTCCGATCATTCCCGGTCATGAGATCGTCGGGCGGATCGATGCCATCGGCGCCGGCGTCGAAGGGCTGAGCCTCGGTGATCGGGTCGGCATTCCCTGGCTCGGCCACACCTGCGGGGTCTGTTCCTTTTGTCGTCTGCAGCGCGAAAACCTATGCGACGATCCGCTGTTCACGGGATACACGCGCGACGGCGGCTTTGCGACCGCTGCAATTGCCGATGCCCGCTTTGCTTTCCCACTCGGCGAGACCGGCAGCGACGTCTCGCTGGCGCCCTTGCTGTGTGCCGGTCTGATCGGCTGGCGTTCACTGGTCATCGCCGGCGACGGCAAAAAGGTCGGGCTTTACGGATTCGGCGCAGCCGCCCACATCATCGCGCAGGTCGCGAAGTGGCAGGGCCGATCGGTGTATGGCTTCACGCGGCCAGGAGACCTTGCGACACAGGCCTTTGCGCGGAGTCTCGGCGCGAAATGGGCCGGCGGATCAGACGAGATGCCGCCAGAGCCGCTCGATGCTGCGATCATCTTTGCGACGGTTGGTGATTTGGTACCTCTCGCGTTGAAGGCGGTCCGCAAGGGCGGTCGGGTTGTTTGCGCGGGCATTCACATGAGCGAAATCCCGAGCTTCCCCTATGAACTGCTATGGGAGGAGCGGCAACTGGTATCGGTCGCCAATCTCACGCGAAAGGACGGCATTGATTTCCTGCGGCAGCTGCCCGAGATGGGTATCGTCACCAGCACCACGAGCTACCCGCTCGAGCAGGTCAACGAGGCCCTTGCTGATCTCCGCGCAGGCCGCTTCGAAGGCGCCGCTGTTCTCATCCCCTGAGGGCGGCCAGTCTCAGTGCGAGGACGCAACATGGCTAAACCAATGGACTTGGAAGTCGGGACTCCCAACTGCTTGACTCAAATCAAACTGGTGTCCGCTACCCGACACTATAATGGCGTTGATCAGAATTTCGGCCGCAATAGTCGATGAAACAAGCAACGCACTTTCTCTCCGGTTTCGAGACGTACTTTGCGACAGCGGGCGCGGGAAAAAAGGTCCTTAACTTCAAGAAGAACGCCGTCATATATTCGCAAGGCGATCCCGCGGAATGCATTTTCTATATTCAGAAGGGGCGGGTGAAGCTCCATGTCGTATCCGAGCACGGCAAAGAAGCCGTAGTGGCGATCATGGAAGCTGGCCAGTTTTTCGGCGAGGGATGCCTTAACGGGGATACCGCCCGGGTTGCAACCGCAACGTCGCTAGGAGACAGCGCAATAGTTTCGATATCGAAACATGCCATGCGTGAAGCGCTCAAGAACGAGCCGCGGTTCGCGCAACTTTTCGTCAACTATCTCTTAACTCGTAATACCCGCGTGGAAGAGGATTTGATCGATCAGTTGTTTAATTCCAGCGAACGGCGACTTGCCCGGCTTCTGTTGCTTCTCGCTCACTTCGGCAAGGATGGCGTTCCGCAGCCCATCGATATCGAAATCAGCCAGGAAACGCTTGCGGAAATGATCGGAACAACCCGGTCTCGTGTCAGCTTTTTCATGAACAAGTTCCGTAAATTGGGTTTCGTCAGCTATAATGGCAAGATTCATGTCCACAATTCGCTGTTGAATGCCGTTCTGCATGACAAGCCTGAACTAAGAACTGACGATTCTTCTGCAATCTTTTGATCTTCCTCGTCTTTGATCGTCCGCAAATCCATTGAATTGTTAATTTTCTGTGACTGGTCAAAATTGACCAGCAGGACGAGGTCTAAATTTCCATTATTGGTTTTATCGCCGCCCGATCCCAGGCAGTCATCGGCGACAGAGAGTTTTGCGCTCCCGCTTAACCGAGTGGGGGCATCATGGCACTGGCCGAACCAGCAGGAAAGCTGCCGTTTGTCTGTCGATTTCAAAAAGTGTCGCCGGACGGAAAGGCAGACGATTCACGCAGGGATTTCTGCGCTTTTGAATTTCCTGGGTGTGCAGGATGCCCGATGATATGGACCGAGAAAACAGGAGGCCAGCCGTCTTCGGATCAAATACAGGCGTCGCTAAGGCAGGGCTTCGACGAAGGTGTAGATAACAAGCGCCGTCATCGAGAGCACAAGGACCCTGAGCAGCCACAGGGCAAGATTGGCAGCGTGGCCCAGCCGGTAGCGGGGCAGCGGCTGCGATGTCGCCGCAACAAGTTGGTCCGGCTCCAGCGCCTGTATGAGCTCGTCGTCGGGATGCCCGTGCGACAGTCTATCGATCGGCTGCATCTGGGGATACCGGTCAGCTTGCCTTGGCGGAAAGCGTATTGATGAAGGAGACGATCGCGTAGCTGCTTCCAGCCAGGGTAACGAGCACGGCGATCAGCGCGCCGAAAAGGTTTGTCATGCGTGAATTGACGCGCGCGCCCATGATTTCCCGGTCGTTTGCCAGAATCAGCAGGAACACCAGCGCAGCCGGCATCAGGATGGTCGCCAGCAGATTCGCATTCAAGGTTATGACGAGCAGCGGCATGCCGGGAATCAGCACGATGATCCCGGCGACCACGGCCATCCCGATATTGGCGGCGTAGAACAGCGGTGCCTGGCGAATGGTCCGGTTGAAGCTGTGGGCGCTGCCGCCGAGGACCTCGCCAACCGCGTATGCGGTGCTGGCAGAGATGGTCAGCATTGCAACCGCACCGGCTTCGATCAGGCCGAGCGCAAACAGGCCTGAGCCAAAGGACCCAATCAACGGCTGCAGCGCCTCAGCATATCCCGCGCCACCCTCAAGCTTGCTGGTGTCGACATGGTGGACGAACAGCGGAGCTGCGGCGACCAGGGCCGCGCATCCGGCCAGCGCTGCCAGCGCCGTTCCGATCATGGTATCGATCCGCCCCTGCGGGATGTCTTTTGGCGTCAAGCCTTTATCCACCGACGAACTTTGCTGGAAGAATAGCATCCATGGCGTGACCGTGGCGCCAATGTTGGAGGCGAGGATCAAAAGGAAGCCCTGGAATGGGCCTGTCGGCAGCGGCGTCCAGGTAACCAGGGCATCTGCCAATTGGCCGGCCGACGGGCGGGATAGAACGGCGACCGCGACAAACAACAGGTTGAACAGTGCCAGCGCCATGGTCAGCCGTTCCCATCTCCAATAGCGTGCTCCGCTGCTGGTTACGACCACCAGCATCACGGCGCAGCCGACCGCGACCGGCGGCGGCACCGCGAAAAAGGCCATTCCCACCCGGATCGCGATAACTTCGGTGATCAGCGTGATCAGGTTCGTCAGGACCAGATCCGCAGCCGAGATCCAGCCCCAGAACGGGCCGAAGCGCTGGAAGATCAGCTCGCCGTAACCGCGATGGGTGACCGCGCCGATCCGCATCGACATCTCCTGGACCACGAACGCGGCGAGGAACGTCACGACGATAAACGGCAGGAAGAAACCGATGCCATAGGTGGCGCCGCTCGCCGCGTAGGAGAGCATGCTCGGGCCGTCGTTCTCGCCGAGCATCACCAGGATGCCGGGGCCGGTCAGCAGCCACAGCAGTTTGGGGAAGCGACCGTTCTGGCGGGCCTTGAGTACGCGCATTCGATCGCGGGAACGGCTTAAGTCCTCCGGCGTCAAGCTGGCGCCTTGCTCGACCTGCTCAAGGGAGGACGTCCGGAGATGGTTCATGCGGACACTATCGACTCTGTTGTGATGGCCTGGCCGGGCTTTATCGCAGCTGCGGGGTGTTTCGAAAGCCCGATGCCGATGGCTACGCCAGGAATGACTGCTGCAATGGCTTGCTCGACGGGTTTCGCGGGCGGTTCCGCCGGCGCTCTTAAGCTCTATTTGCGTGACTGAGCAAAAGGGATCATCCTTTTGAGATGCTTTGGCTCCATGGTGGGGCGATCACCGACAATCCATGGCTTCCATGGGTGACCGGAGCTCGATAAGGCTCCCACCACGGCACATTGCGGAAACCGAAAAATGGCCCGAATCGAAGAGCGGGAATTGGAAGCGCATCGTGCTGAGATAGTCGCCGATGTGCAGAAAATGGTGGAAAAATATCGCAAGATATTCGATTGGGATGTGCCGGACATCGATCAGGCGGCAGCCGACAGGCTCATCCTGGCGGAAGTACGCAAGGCGCTGGGCGAGCTTGAGCATAGGTTGCTCGGCTAGATCTCTGCCGATACTCGGAATTCAGCCAAGGCAGCGCGGCCTGACCGGAATCGACAAACTGGGCGGCGGCAACATGTCCCGCCGTTTGACGCAGGGCGGGACATCATTGAGTGGCTAGACGTCTTTCGGATTGACCTTGTGCCAAGCCGCGGCGAGCTTGCGGGATGCGGTCTGGAAGGAGGCTTTGGCGCCGTCCCAATCCTTCTCGCTGGCCGTCCCCAGCCGGCTCCACGCTGTCTTGGTCGCGTCCCACGCGCTATCCAGATCCCTGGAGGCGCTCGTTTGCGCCGCTGTAGCCTTGGTCTCCACCTTGGCATTGAAGTCCTGCAGCTTTTTCTCCCAGATGTGCATCTCACCCTGCGCCTTCTGGGTGTAGCTGTTGCGATCCGCTACGGGATCACGGGTGGCGGCGATCCCGACCGTGCCCTTCCCGGATGTCGACTGGGCGGCTGCGGGCGCCGCGCCAGCGAGGGCGAGCATTCCGATCACGATCGGAGCGAAAAGAATCTTCATGACGTCCAATTCCTCAGGTTAGTCTGGATATGATCTTGCGTCTGCAGGACTGAAATGATCAGCCGGCAGCGGCGACGGCAGGCTGCGACACCGCGGTGCCGCCATGCACGTCAATACGGCTGGGATTGAGCGTGGCGAGGATCGTCTTGGCGCGGGCGATCTCTGCCGCCGGGCCGTGCGCCATCACCAGGAAGCTGTCGGTCTTCAGCGCCGTTTCATACTGGATCACGCTGTCCTTCGGCACGCCGATGCTGTAGAGCGCCGCCGCGAGCGCGCTGATGCCGCCGACCACGACGGCATTCTCCAGGCCGGCGATCACGATCGAGGCGAGATAGCCGAGCACGACGACATGTCCGACGACGGGAACGGCCATGAACAGCCCACCCAGGAACAGGCCCCAAAAGCCGCCCCAGAACGCCCCGCGGGTGCCCCAGAACTTGACCCGATCGCCGGTATTGTAGAATCCGACGACCTTTTCGTCGGTGTGGTAGCCCTTGCCGATGACGCTGAGGTTCTTCATGTCGAAGCCGGCGGCGGTCAGCTTCTTGATGGCCGTTTCGGCCGCGGGATGGTCGGCGAAGACGGCGATGACTGTGTCGGTGTTTTCCATCGAATTTTTCCTTTGAGTAAGCTCGGTGCTGACGCCGCTAGCCCGTGTCGACCTGGAAGAGGTTACAGACGGGGTTTCGCAGCGTCGGTCTTCGCGTCGACGTTAGGTCGGGACCGGTCTGTCGGGCTAGATTCGGAAACTACTCAGTGCTTTCGCCAGGACCGCTCCGACGGAGAACCGCATCCTCCCAGCGTTCGACTGAGTAAATTCCGAGCCTGTTCAAGAGATAGCTGGATTGTCATACCAGCGTTGTATTGCGTCGAAGAGGTCTCAACGCGGCAAAAGGCCCATCCAGTACTTGGCAGGGGGGTGACCCACATGGCTCACGATAGTCTTCTGCAACAGGCCGTGCTCGCGGAGCTCAATTGGGAGCCGAGCGTCACCGCGGCCCATATCGGCGTTACAACGCACGCCGGCGTTGTCACGCTCACCGGTCATGTCGCGAGCTTTGCGCAGAAACATGCGGCCGAAGCCGCCGTCCGGCGCGTCAGGGGCGTCAAGGCGGTCGCCGAGGAGATCGAAGTCCATTTGCCTCGCGAAACCGAGCGGGCCGACGACGAAATCGCCGGCGCGGCGACAGGTCGATTCAAATGGGATGTCTCGATACCGGCCGACGCCATCACGGTGACGGTCGAGAAGGGCTGGGTTACCCTTACCGGGGAAGTCGACTGGCATTACCAAAGGGACGCCGCCAGCATTGAAGTACGTGCCCTGTTCGGCGTCCGTGGCGTCTCCAATCGGGTTAGGATCAAACCTGCCGTCAATCCGGCAAATATCAGCGGCGAAATTACCCACGCGCTGCGCCGCTCATGTCTGACTGATCCCAGGGCCATCGCCGTAAGTGCGCAGGGCGGCACGGTTCGGCTCACCGGCACGGTGCATTCGTGGCATGATCGTCAAATGGCCGGCGCTGCCGCCTGGGCCGCACCCGGCGCCATCGCGGTCGAGAACGACATCGCCGTTATCTAGCGACCCGCGAAGGACCGCCTGCGGCGCCGACGCCGTCCGGTTTATCGACAATCATGATCAATATTGCTCACTTCTGAACATTATTTGAGTTCGCGCGTTCGAGTCCCGCCTGCCGCGGGAACGATTTGTCGTCTGGCGCCTTAGCGCCATACGAAACGTGCTTCGCCCATCCCGGCTTCGCTTCCCGAGGCACTGCCATCAGGCGGCAACGTCCACACCATCGCGCCACAGGTTAAATGCTATCGCGAACACCGGCGTTCACGGTGCAATAGAGGTGTTTCATGTTCGAAGTCCAATTTTCGGCAGAACTCGTCTACAGCATCCGCCTGCTTTCCTGCCATCGGCGCACCACCTTTAGCCCAACTCCCTCAGCAGGTGAATCATCGTGACAGCCTTGCAGGGTCCCGGCCAGCTATGCCAGACGCAGAAGGATCCACACCCGACCGCCCACGCCGGTGGGTGCACGACATCGGATGACCTGGAAAATATTCTGTACAGCATCGATGTTGCGACGCTGTTTTTGGATACCGAGCTGAATATCCGGTTCTTTACCCCTGCGATCCAGTCGCTGTTCAGCTTTGGCCCCGACGACATCGGCGAGCCGCTTTCGAAATTTCGCTCGCTGGCAGCCGATGAAACCCTGTTGCTCGATGCGCGCACGGTGCTGAAGACCAATGTTCCGATCGAGCGCGAGATCGAGCGTGCGGCCGACGATATCTACACGCGTCGCGTTCTACCCTATCGAACCCGCAACCGCGGAGTGGAAGGTGTTGTCGTCACATTTACCGATGTCACCGAACGAAGACGCGTCAAGCGTGCGCTGCTGCTGGCCAAGCAGCAGGCGGAACGCGCCAATGCTGCGAAATCGCGCTTCCTTGCCGCCGCAAGCCATGACCTGCGCCAGCCGCTGCAGACCTTGCATCTGCTCCAGGGCCTGTTGGCGAAGGTCGCCAAGGGCGAGGGAGCCCAAAGGCTTATCGCAAGGTTCGACCAGACCTTGGCCGCGATGTCCGGCATGCTCAACACCCTGCTTGATATCAATCAGATCGATTCCGGCTCCGTTCGCGTCGAAAAGGCGATGTTTCCGATCAATGACCTGTTCGACGTGTTGCGGGAAGAGTTCGCCTGTCATGCGGAAGATCACCATATATCCTTGCGGGTGGTGCCGTGCTGCCTTGAGATCGACAGCGATCCGCGGCTGCTCGGACAGATGATCCGCAACCTGCTTTCAAATGCCTTGAAATACACCAAGGGCGGCAAGGTATTGCTCGGATGCCGTCGACACGACGGCTTGTTGCGCATCGAGGTCTGCGATACCGGCCCCGGCATCCCCGGCGACGAGCTGCAGGCGATCTTCGAGGAGTATCGGCAGCTCGACAATGCCGCGCGCGAACGCAGCCAGGGTCTCGGTCTCGGTCTGTCGATCGTCAAGGGCCTGGGCAAACTGCTGGAGCACCGGGTGTATGTGCGTTCCACCCCGGGTCGCGGGTCGGTGTTCGGCATCGAACTGAGGCTCCCGGAAGGCCGTAGCGCTGGACGGTCCGAGGATACCCGGCAGCTGGCCGAACCGAAGCTCGAACCGGTTCGTCACTCCGGTGCGATAATGGTCATCGAAGACGACCCCGAGGTGCGCGATCTGCTCGACCATCTTCTCAAAAGCGAGGGCTATGTGACGGCCGTGGCGCCGGACGGCGCCGCGGCCCTGCGCCTGGTGGCGGCAGGGACAATACGGCCCGATCTTATCCTTACGGATTTCAATCTGCCCAACGGCATGGACGGGCTTGAGGTCACCGCGAGATTGCGCGAACAGCTTCATCGCAAGACGCCGGCGATCATTCTGACCGGAGACATTTCCACGGGCACGTCGCGGGAAATAGCCCTGCAGAACCACGTCAAAATCGACAAGCCGGTAAGATTGAAAGAGCTGATGCTGGCGATCCAGCAGCTGATGGCGCTGCCGGAGCCGACCGAGCACGTTGCCCCTTCCCCGCGAGCGGCCGGCGACCCAGCGAGCCCGGTGGTTTACGTGGTCGATGATGACCATGCCGTGCGAGAGACCATCCGCGAGGTGCTCGAATACGAGGGTCGGAGCGTGCAGGTCTATTCCAGCTGCGAGGCCTTCATCGAAGCCTATCGTCCCGGCGGCGAAGCCTGCCTGCTGATCGATGCCTATTTGCCCGGGATGAACGGGCTCGAACTGCTGCGCTGGCTGGGCCATTCGGGCCATCGGCTGCCCGCCATCATGATCACCGGCAACAGCGACGTCTCGATGGCGGTCCAGGCCATGAAAGCCGGCGCCAGCGACTTCATCGAAAAGCCCATCAGTCACCGCGAATTGCTCGCCGGCGTCGAAAGCGCGCTGGAGCAGTCGCGGAATTCGAGTCGGCTCGTGGCTTCCCGGGAGGTCGCGGCGAGTGCGCTCGCAGGTCTCACGCCGCGGCAGCGGCAGGTGATGGAGCTGGTTCTGGCCGGTCACCCCAGCAAGAATATCTCGGCGGATCTCGGCATCAGCCAGCGCACCGTCGAAAATCATCGCGCCTCGATCATGGAAAAGACCGGATCGAAGTCGCTTCCCGCGCTGGCGCGCCTGGCGTTCGCGGCGGCTGGTAGCGGCGGCGAGGTCGCTGTCTTCAAGGCGGCCCCCAGGCGTCATGCCGGACCGACCGCCTCCCTGTATCTGCTTCCAGGCAGCGCGGAACTGTCGGAGCGTTTGTCGCGGTAACCGGCTGGTTGAGCTTGTGCCGGCGGCGAGGTCGACGCTGCTTCACCAGCAAGCCTCGCGAACGGCGCCGCCGCTATTGGTTCGACAGGGCGTCACGCTGTTTTACCAGCCTGTCGAGTTCTTCGCTCTGCTGGGCGATGCGTTCGGCATTGAGTTCTTCGGTCTGGGCTCCCGAGCGCGCCGCGGCCTGTTCCACCAATTGCCTGAGATTGTCCCGAAGAATGGCGATACGGTCGTCGAGTTCGGATCGTGATAGGGGGGTGTCGTCGCTCATGTTGCGTTCCCGTTCGCTGGCGGAATTCGACGCGCTTGCGGACCGGCAAGCGAGTGAACCTCAATATACTTCGCTATATACTCCGCTCTTGCTGCAAAGATCGAGGCCTTTGTGAAGGCGGTGCGGAGCGCGCACATAGGTAGTTTCCGAATCTGTTTGTGGCGACCTCGGAGCGATTAATGTTGGCTGCAATTCCGTCACGGGCATTGATTGAGATCAACGTTGTGACGGTCGCATGACGTAGAAGGCCGCCTATCACCGGCTCGTCATCGTCGGGGCCAGACTGAGGTGACGGGCCGGCCTGGTCTCGTCGTTACGAAAGGGCGGAATATGCCAGGGCAAGAAGCTGTCAAGGCCCCCTCCCTGGGCGCGATCGTTGCGGTTCGCGGCAGCGTTGTGGACGTGCGGTTCGACGGACCTCTGCCGCCGATCTATTCGGTGTTGCGGGCCGGAGACCAGGGCCGGATCATCATCGAAGTGCTGGCGCAGCTCGACAGCCGTCACGTGCGCGGGATCGCGTTGACGCCGACGCAAGGTCTTGCCCGCGGAATGGCGGTCGAGGACACCGGTGGTCCGCTGAAAGTGCCGGTCGGCAAGCAAGTTCTCTCTCGCATGTTCGACGTGTTCGGCGACGTCATCGACCGCGGCGCGGCGCTGACCGATTTCGAGTTGCGTTCGGTGCATCAGGCCCCGCCGCCGCTGGCACGACGCTCGACCAGGTCCGAGATCTTTGAAACCGGCATCAAGGTCATCGATGTTCTGGTGCCGCTGGAACGCGGCGGCAAGGCCGGATTGTTCGGCGGCGCCGGCGTCGGCAAGACGGTATTGCTCACCGAAATGATTCACAACATGGTCGGGCAGCACGAGGGCGTCAGCATCTTTTGCGGCATCGGTGAACGCTGCCGCGAGGGCGAGGAGCTTTATCAGGAGATGAAGCAGGCCGGGGTGCTTCCGAACATGGTGATGGTGTTCGGGCAGATGAACGAACCGCCGGGCGCCCGCTTCCGGGTCGGGCACGCGGCGCTGACGATGGCCGAATATTTTCGCGACGACGAGCATCGCGACGTGCTGCTGCTGGTCGACAACATCTTTCGCTTCATCCAGGCCGGCATGGAGGTGTCCGGGTTGATGGGCCAGATGCCGTCGCGGCTCGGCTATCAGCCGACCATGGGCACCGAGCTGTCGGGCCTCGAGGAACGCATCGCCAATACCGATACCGGCGCCATTACCTCGATCCAGGCGGTCTATGTGCCGGCCGACGACTTTACCGACCCGGCGGCGGTGCACACCTTTTCGCACCTTTCCGCCTCGATCGTGCTGTCGCGCAAGCGGGCAAGCGAGGGCCTGTTCCCGGCCATCGACCCCTTGCAGTCCAATTCCAGGATGGCCACGCCGGGGATCGTCGGCGCGCGGCACTATGCCCTGGCGCAGGAAATACGGCGGACGTTCGCGCAGTACGGCCAACTCAAGGATATCATTTCCATGCTCGGCCTCGAGCAGCTTTCACCGGAGGATCGCAATGTCGTCGGACGCGCCCGCCGTCTCGAGCGCTTTCTGACCCAGCCGTTCTTCACGACCAAGCAGTTCACCGGCATCGACGGCAAATTCGTCAGCCTGGAGGAGGCGCTGGACGGTTGCGAGCGAATCCTGCGTGATGAATTCAAGGACTATCCGGAGAGTTCGCTCTACATGATCGGGCCGATCGGCGAGGCCAAGGGTAAAGCCGGGCCCGGCGCGCCCGCCGCCAAGCCAAAAAGCAGACCGGACTCCGGCATCGCTGCTGCGGCCAACTCCAAGGCCGGAACTTCGCCGGCGCTGCGTCCTGCTGCCCGGACAGCGCCTCAGCCGGCGCTTGAGCGTGTCGGCGACGTCGGGGAAGCCTGAAATGAATCTCAAAGTCCTGCTGCCGTTCCAGGTATTTGCCGAAAAGCGCAGGGTGTCCCGCATCATCGCGGAGAGCCATCAGGGCTCGTTTGGAATTCTGCCGCACCGGCTGGATTGCGTGGCGGCGCTGGCGCCGGGAATCCTGATCTACCAGGCCGAAACCGATGCCGAGGCCTATATCGCGGTGGATGAAGGGGTGCTGGTGAAGGCCGGCGCGGAGGTGCTGGTTTCCGTCCGCAACGCCATTGCCGGCACTGACCTCGGCGAGCTGCGCGCGGCGGTGGCGCGGGAGTTTCTCAGGCTGAGCGAGCGGGAGCAAGGCGTTCGCAAGGTGCTGGCGAAAATGGAAAGCAACCTGATGCGCGGCATGGCGAGCCTTCACGATGCCCGATGAATCCCGGGACGGGCGCCTGAAGCCGAAACCGTCGTTCGGCGAGGCGATCGGCGCCAAGGCAGCGCGCAAGCTGAAGGCGCGCGGCAACGCCGCGCCAGGTGTCTGGTTTGGCCTGGGCATGATGGGGCTGATCGGCTGGTCGGTGTCAATTCCGACGCTGCTCGGCGCGGCACTCGGTCTCTGGCTGGACCAGCACTATCCCGGCAAGCATGCCTGGACGCTGGCGCTGCTGATGGCCGGGCTTGCGATCGGCTGTTTCAACGCGTGGCACTGGGTAGCCAATGAGGACAAGGCGATGCGGGAGGAACAACAGCATGACGACGAATGAAATGGTGTCGCTGCTGCTGGCATTGCCGGCAGGCGTGGTGCTGGGCGTGCTGTTCTTCGGCGGATTGTGGTGGACGGTGCGCAAGGGGGTCGCGTCGGAAAGCCCGGCGGCCTGGTTCTTCGGTAGCCTGGTGCTGCGGATGGGCATTGCGCTGGGCGGATTCTGTCTCGTCGGCAATGGCGACTGGGAGCGGCTGATACTTTGCCTGGCCGGATTTGTCGTGGCCCGTCTGGCCGTGACGCGGCTGACCCGCCGCAACGGAGGTCAGCAGGGCGGCGCGGCGCCGGAGGCCAGCTATGCGCCTTAGTTCCGATGAGATCGTGTTCTGGCAATACGGTCTGTTCAAGATCAACGCCACCATCGTGTTCACCTGGGCGCTGATGCTGGTGCTGGCAGTCGGCTCCAAGCTCGTCACGCGCAAGCTCTCCACCGGCCTGGAGCGGTCGCGCTGGCAGAGCCTCCTCGAAATCGTCGTCACCGGCATCGAGAAGCAGATCGAAGAAGTCGGCTTGCGTGGCCCGGACAAATATATCGGCTTTCTCGGCACGCTGTTTCTGTTCGTGGCATCGGCCAGCCTTTGCACCATCATTCCCGGCTACGAGCCGCCGACGGGGTCGCTTTCGACCACGGCGGCGCTGGCGCTGTGCGTGTTCGTGGCGGTGCCGTTTTTCGGCATCGAGCAGCAGGGCCTCGGCGGCTACCTCAAATCCTACGTCGAACCGACCGTCATCATGCTTCCCTTCAATATCATCAGCGAACTTTCCCGCACCCTGGCGCTCGCGGTCCGCCTGTTCGGCAACATGATGAGCGGAACCATGATCATCGCGATCCTGCTGACCATTACGCCGTTCATCTTTCCGATTGCCATGAGCGCGCTGGGTCTGCTCACCGGCATGGTGCAGGCCTACATCTTCAGCATCCTTGCCGCGGTCTACATCGCGTCCGCCACGCGTGCCCGCCAGCCTGCGCCTGAACCGGCCGCAGACCGTCGAAATACCAGCTCCGTCCTCAAGAGGAACGACCATGGATAGTATCACGCTGATCGCAATTGCTTCGATCGTCACCGCCGGCCTGACGATCGCGCTGGGAAGCATCGGGCCCGCGCTCGGGGAGGGGCGCGCGGTCGCGACGGCATTGAGCTCGCTGGCGCAGCAGCCGGATTCCGCATCGACGATCACCCGCACCCTATTTGTCGGCCTGGCAATGATCGAGTCGATCGCGATCTATTGCTTCGTGGTATCGATGATTCTTTTATTCGCCAACCCGTTCTGGAATCATATCATCGCCCAGGCCGCGGGAAAGTAGACCATGCTGATCGATTGGTTCACGGTCGGTGCGCAGGCGCTCAACTTCATCATCCTGGTGTGGTTGCTGAAGCGCTTTCTCTACAAGCCCATCCTCGACGCCGTCGATGCGCGCGAGCAGCGGGTCGCCGCGGAACTGGCGGATGCCGACGCCAGGAAAGCCGAGGCCGGCAGGGAGCGCGACGAGTTCGAGCATAAAAACCAGCAGTTTGATCGACAGCGCGCCGAACTGTTGAGCAAAGCGAGAGATGAGGCGAAAGCCGAGCGGCAGCGGCTGCTCGATGAAGCGCGGCAGGCGGCCGACGCCCTGAGCGCGAAACGACAGCAGGGGCTCAGAAACGATGCCCACAAGCTGAGCGCCGCCATCGGCCGGCGCACCCAGCAGGAAGTGTTTGCGATCGCGAGAAAGGTGCTGAGCGAACTTTCAACGAGCAGTCTTGAACAATGCATGGCCGAGCTGTTCGTGCGGCGCTTGCGCGAGATGGATGGCAAGGCGAAAGCGGGTTTCGCCGAGGCGCTTGGGTCCGGTCCCGGCGTCGCGCTGGTGCGCAGCGCCTTCGATCTGCCGGTGGAGTCCCGTGCGGCGATCCAGACAGCGCTCAACGATACTTTTGCGGCCAGGATCAGCCTCCGCTTCGAGGTCGCGCCGGACCTGGTCAGCGGGATCGAACTCACCGCGAGCGGGCAGAAATTGGCGTGGAGCATCGCCGATTACCTGACCTCGCTGGAAAGCGGAGTCGATGAGCTCCTGAAGGCGAACGACAGGCCCGAAGCCCGGCCAGAGACGAAGCCGGCTGCCCGGCCCTTGCCGATTCCCGAAGCACCCAAGATCGAGACAGCGCGCCGATGATCGCGACATCCGAAGACTTGCAGAGCGTCTACGAACGTGCCTTTGCCGGAATTGCCGAGGTGAGGCACACGTTCACGCCGCAACTGGTGCCGCGCGAGGTGGGTGCGATCGTCAGCGTCGCCACCGGCATCGCCAAGGTCTCCGGCCTTCCCGGTGTCGGTTTCGAGGAACTGGTGAGGTTTCCGGGCAATGTGCTGGGAATTGCCTTCAACGTCGACGAGGACGAGATCGGTGTCGTGCTGCTCGGCGAGTACCGGGACCTGCACGCCGGTGACGAGGTTGAACGCACCGGTCGGGTCATGGATGTGATCGTCGGTGATGAATTGCTGGGGCGCATCATCGACCCGCTGGGCCGGCCGCTGGATGGCAAAGGCCCGCTGGACGCCGCCGAGCGCCTTCCGATCGAGCGCCCCGCCGCTGCGATCATGGATCGGGCGCCCGTCACCGTGCCGCTGCAGACCGGACTGACCGTCGTCGATGCGCTGATTCCGATCGGGCGCGGCCAGCGCGAACTGATTCTCGGCGACCGGCAGACCGGAAAGACCGCGATCGCGATCGACACCATCCTCAACCAGCACGGCGAGAACGTGGTGTGCGTCTATTGCGCCATCGGCCAGCGCGCTTCGGCGGTTGCCAAAACCATCGCCGTGCTGCGGGAAAAGGGAGCGATGGATCATACCATCGTTGTCGTTGCCGAGGGCAATGATCCGCCGGGGCTTGCCTACATCGCTCCCTATGCCGCGACCAGCATCGCGGAGCATTTCATGCAAGCCGGCCGTGACGTGCTGATCGTGTACGACGACCTGACCCAGCACGCCCGTGCCTATCGCGAACTGTCCCTTCTGCTGCGCCGGCCACCCGGCCGCGAGGCGTTTCCGGGCGATATCTTCTACATCCACTCGCGCCTGTTGGAGCGCGCCACCCATCTGCGGCCCGAACTCGGCGGCGGCTCGCTCACCGCGCTTCCCATCATCGAGACCGAGGCCCAGGACATTTCGGCCTATATTCCGACCAACCTGATCTCCATCACGGATGGGCAGATCTACCTTTCGCCGTCGCTGTTCGAATTGGGCGTGCTGCCCGCGGTGGATGTCGGCAAATCCGTTTCACGCGTCGGCGGCAAGGCGCAGCGGGCGGCCTATCGGGCGGTGGCCGGTGACCTCAAACTGGCTTACGCGCAGTTCGAGGAACTCGAGACCTTCGCCAGGTTCGGCGCCCGCCTGGATCAGGACACAACTCGGATCATCGAGCATGGAAGGCGAATCCGCGCCTGCCTGAAACAGTCGGAATTCGCTTCGGTATCCGTGCCCGGACAGATCGCCGTGCTGCTGGCGCTGACTGCGGGACTGTTCGACCAGGTGGCCATGGAGCGGATGACCGATGCCGAATTCGCGGTGCAGCAGGCGGCCGCGAACTTTGCGGCGGAGTTGTGTTCGCGGCTGACGACCGCCGACGCCCTGGGGGACGACGATCGGACCAGCATTGTCCGCATGGCGCGCGATGCGCTCGCACGCTTTCAGCCCGGAGCGCGGCCCGATATATCGAAGCCCGAGCCGCCGGCCGAGGACACGCCTTGAGCGACAGCACCGCAAGCCTCAAGCGCAAGATCGGCAGCGCCGGCGACCTGCAATCCGTGGTTCGCACCATGAAGGCCATGGCGGCCGCGAACATCGGCCAATATGAGCGTGCGGTCGACGCCTTGGGCGATTATTATAGCAGCGTGGAACTCGGCCTGAGCATCTGCTTTCGCAACACCACCGCGGCGGCGTCCGTTGCCGGCGGAAACACACCGCGCCATGCCCGGTTCCTCGATGCGGTGGTGTTTGGTTCGGACCAGGGCCTGGTGGGCCGGTTTAACGACATGATCGCCGATTTTGCCATCAAGGCCCTTGCCGCCATGTCCGGCAAATGCCGGGTCTGGGCTGTCGGCGAGCGCGCCCAGGCGCGCCTGAGCGATGCCGGGCTGCCGGTGATGGCCGTCTTCGCCGTTCCGAATTCCGTCGACGGCATCACCCCGCTGGTCGGGCAGATTCTGCTGGCAAGCGAGGCGCGCCATGGCGGCGAAGAAGTCTCCGAGCTTCATCTGTTTTACAATCGCCCGACGTCGCGGGCGGCTTATGCCCCTGTCGCCCAGCGGCTGCTGCCGCTGGACGACAATTGGCGACTGAAGCTGTCGGCAATTGCATGGCCGACCGGCAACTTGCCCGAAGTGATGGGAGAAACCACCGCCACGCTGCGGGCGCTGATCCGAGAATATCTTTTTATCTCCCTGTTCCGGGCCTGTGCCGAATCGCTGTCGAGCGAAAACGCAAGCCGGCTGGCGGCGATGCAACGGGCCGACAAGAACATCGATGGATTGCTGGAGGACCTCAACGGCGCGTTCCATCGTCTGCGTCAGAGCGCGATCGACGAGGAACTGTTCGACGTCGTCTCCGGCTTCGAGGCGCTGACGGTCGCGCCAACATGACTTGCCTTGTCATGTTCCTGCATCGTACTCGGCTTATCGCAGATGCGTCTCGGCATGCCTCTACCGTCGCCAGAACCGGCGACGCCCGGGTTTGACCCTGATGCCGAAACAACAGCAACCCGTTCCGGAGGCCGTTATGCCCGATCCCCTGTCACCCGATCTCTTGCAAAGGATGCACGCCTATTGGCGCGCGGCGAATTATCTGTCGGTCGGACAGATCTATCTCAAGGACAATCCGCTGCTGGAAACCCCGCTCCGGCTGGAACACATCAAGCCGCGGCTGCTCGGCCATTGGGGCACCACCACGGGGCTGAATTTCCTCTATGTCCATCTCAACCGGCTGATCAAGGTCAACGATCTCAACATGATCTACGTCATCGGTCCCGGTCATGGCGGCCCGGGTCTGGTGGCGCACAGCTACCTCGAGGGATCGTATACCGAGCGCTATCCGGCGATCGAGCGCAACCGCAACGGGCTGCAGCGGCTGTTTCGCCAGTTCTCCTGGCCCCATGGAATCCCGAGCCACGTGTCGCCGGAAACCCCGGGCTCGATCCATGAAGGCGGCGAACTCGGCTATTCGCTGGCGCACGCCTACGGGGCTGCCTTCGACAATCCGGACCTGATCGTCAGCTGCATCATCGGCGACGGCGAGGCCGAGACCGGCGCTCTCGCCACCAGCTGGCACTCGAACAAGTTCCTCAACCCCGCGCGCGACGGCGCGGTGCTTCCGATCCTGCATCTGAACGGATTCAAGATCGCCAACCCGACCGTACTGGCCCGCATTGGCCGCGAGGAGCTGACGCAGCTGCTGCAGGGCTACGGCTACGATCCGCATTTCGTCGAGGGCAGCGATCCCGAACTGGTGCACCAGAGCCTTGCCGGAACGCTGGACAAGATCCTGGTCCAGATTCGCCAGATCCAGAGCACCGCGCGTCGCCAAGATCCCGCGCAAAGGCTGCAGCGCCCGCGCTGGCCGATGATCGTTTTCCGCACGCCGAAGGGCTGGACCGGCCCGAAATTCGTCGACGGCAAGCCGGTGGAAGGCACCTGGCGCGCGCATCAGGTTCCGATCGCGGATTTCAAGAATCCCGAACATCTCAAGCAGCTCGAGCAGTGGATGCTGAGCTACCGGCCGCAGGAATTGTTCGACGAAGGCGGCAAATTCCGTGAGGAGCTCGCCGCGCTGGCGCCGACCGGTCATCGCCGCATGAGCGCCAATCCGCACGCCAACGGCGGCGAACTGCTGCAGCCGCTGTCAATGCCGCATTTCCACGATTACGCCGTGGCGGTCGCCAAACCCGGCGGCGTCAGGGCGGAAGCGACGCGGGTGCTCGGGACGTTTCTGCGCGATGTGATCAAGCTCAACCTTGCCAAGCAGAATTTCCGGCTGTTCGGCCCCGACGAGACCGCATCGAACCGGCTGGAAGCGGTCTACGAGGCCTCGGACAAGCAATGGATGGCGGAGGTCGAGCCGGTCGATATCGACCTCTCCACCGACGGCCGCGTCATGGAGATGCTGAGCGAGCATATGTGCGAAGGCTGGCTGGAGGGCTATCTGCTCACCGGGCGGCACGGCCTGTTCTCCTGCTACGAGGCCTTCATTCACGTCGTCGATTCCATGTTCAATCAGCATGCCAAGTGGCTGAAAGTGAGCCGGCAAATACCCTGGCGCAAGCCGATCGCCTCGCTGAACTACCTGCTGACGTCGCATGTCTGGCGACAGGACCACAACGGCTTCTCCCATCAGGATCCCGGCTTCATCGATCATGTCGCGAGCAAGAAGGCCGACGTGGTGCGGATCTACCTTCCGCCCGACGCCAACTGCCTGCTGTCGGTCGCGGATCACTGTCTGCGCAGCCGAAACTACGTCAACCTCATCATCGCCGGAAAGCAGCCGGAATGGCAGTGGCTGGATATCGATTCGGCGGTACGTCATTGCACTCTCGGCGCTGGAATCTGGCACTGGGCCAGCAATGATGCCGGCGACCCCGACGTGGTGATGGCCTGCGCCGGCGACGTGCCGACCCTGGAGACGCTCGCCGCCGTATCGAACCTGCGGACGGACTTTCCCGACATCCGGATTCGGGTCGTCAACGTCGTCGACTTGATGGTGTTGCAGCCACAGTCAGAACACCCGCATGGGCTGGAAGATCACGATTTTGACGAGCTGTTCACGGTCGACCGGCCGGTGATCTTCGCCTTCCATGGCTATCCGGCGATCATTCATAAATTGACCTATCGGCGGCACAACCATGACAACATTCACGTCCGCGGCTACCGCGAGGAAGGCACCACCACGACACCCTTTGACATGGTAGTGCTGAACAATCTCGACCGCTATCAGCTGGCGCTGGATGCGATCCGGCGGATTCCGAGGTTCGGCGATCAGGTGGAAAGCGCCAGCGCGCGTTACTGGACCGCGATGGAGCGCCACAAGCTCTACATCAGCGAGCACGGCGACGATATGCCGGAAGTTCGCGACTGGCAGTGGAAGGCATGATCGCCAGGTCACCGCCGGGAAGGGCATTCGAGTTGCCGCGAAGAACAGGCTCGGCTACCCACATCCGGGAGGGGTCCACGATGAAGCCTTCGATCGGGTCGGGCGGCTAACACGAAAATTCGAAAGACGCAGAAATGCAACGCATCGAAAATACGACGTTCGACGAATTGAAGCTGGGGGACACGGCGAGCCTGGTCCGGACGCTCACTCACAAGGACATCGATCTGTTTGCGATCATGTCGGGTGACATCAATCCGACCCATGTCGACGACGCCTATGCCAAAAGCGACATGTTCCACAAGGTGGTGGCGCATGGCATGTGGAGCGGCGCGCTGATCTCGACCGTGCTCGGAACCCAGCTGCCCGGGCCGGGAACCGTCTATGTCGACCAGTCCCTGCACTTCGACGGATCCATCGGCCTCGGCGATACGATCACGGTCACGGTGAGGGTGAAGGACAAGGTCGCTGAAACCCACCGCGTGACGTTCGATTGCCGGGCCGTCAATCAGAACGCGCAGGAGGTCGTTACCGGGACCGCCGATGTGATTGCGCCGACCGATAAGATTTCCCGGCCACGCATGGTGCTGCCCGAGGTCGAACTGCGACGGAAGGGTCGGCGCTATGAAATCCTGATCCAGATGACCCACGGACTCGATCCCATCCGTACCGCGGTTGTCCATCCGGTCGATACCCCGTCGCTGCTGGGTGCGGTGGAAGCCGCCCGCATCAACCTCATCACGCCGGTGCTGGTTGGGCCGGAGGCCAAAATTCGCGCCGCCGCGGCGCTGGCCCAGCTCGATTTGTCACCTTACGAGATCGTCGCGGTGGAACACAGCGAGGCCGCGGCGGCCGAGGCCGTCGCGATGGCGCGCGCCGGCAAGGTCGAGGCGTTGATGAAAGGCGCGCTCCATACCGATGAGCTGATGCATGCCGTTGTCGACGGCGAACGCGGCCTGCGGACCGCCCGGCGTGTCAGCCACGTCTTCGCGATCGACGCGCCCAGTTACCCAAGGCCTATCTTCATTACCGATGCCGCGATCAACGTCTACCCCTCGCTGACGGACAAGCGCGACATTATCCAGAATGCGATCGATTTGGCGCATGTGCTGGGCGTGCCGGAGCCTCGCGTGGCCATCCTGTCGGCGGTCGAAATCGTCACGGAAAAAATCAAGGCCACCCTCGACGCATCGGCGCTTTGCAAGATGGCGGATCGGCGGCAAATCACCGGCGGTATTCTCGACGGTCCGCTCGCCTTCGACAATGCGGTGTCGATGGAGGCCGCCAGGACGAAGGGTATCATCTCGCCGGTCGCCGGCCGGGCCGATATCTTCGTGGTGCCGGACCTCGAGGCCGGCAACATGCTGGCAAAGCAACTCGAATATCTCGCGCAGGCCCAGATGGCCGGCATCGTGCTCGGAGCGCGCGTGCCGATCATCCTGACCAGCCGCGCCGACGGGACGCTGGCAAGACTCGGATCCTGCGCCATCGCGCTGCTGCTGGCACGTCATCAGGGAGCCAAACCGTGAGCGACGCGATTCTGGTTCTCAATGCCGGCTCGTCGAGCATCAAGTTCTCGGTATTCCCGGGCCGCGACCAGCCAAACCGGCAGGACATCATTTGCGACGGACAATGCGAGGGCATCGGGCACCGCGTTCACTTCACGGCGAAAGACCATGCCGGCGCGCCGCTGGCCGATGAAGTGATGGCCGAAGGCAGCACCCATGAAGCCGCGCTGGCCATGCTACTGCGCTGGCTTGAGCAGCATTTTGGCGATCATCGACTGGTCGCGGCCGGACATCGGGTGGTGCATGGCGGCTCGCTCTATGCTGCGCCGGTCGTCATCGACGCTGCCGTAAGCGCAGAACTGCACCGGCTGATCGTGCTGGCGCCGCTGCATCAACCCCACAACCTCGCAGCCATCGCCGCGCTGGCAAAACTCTATCCGGCCATGCCGCAGATCGCCTGCTTCGACACGGCTTTTCATCATACCCAGTCCGAGCTCGCCACTGCGTTCGCGCTGCCGCGCCGGTTCGCCGCCGAAGGCGTCCGGCGCTACGGGTTTCACGGTCTTTCCTATGAATATATCGCAAGCGTGCTTCCCGATTACCTGGATCCGGCGGCCGCCGATGGCCGTGTTGTCGTGGCCCATCTCGGCAGCGGCGCCAGCCTGTGTGCGATCCGTGCGCGCAAGAGCGTGGCAACGACCATGGGCTTTACCGCGCTGGACGGCCTGGTGATGGGCCGGCGATGCGGCAATCTCGATCCCGGCGTGGTGCTCTATTTGATACAGCAGATGGGTATGACGGCAGCCGAAGTGAGCGATGTGCTTTACAATCGCTCCGGGCTGCTCGGTGTCTCGGGCATCAGCGACGACATGCGTGTGCTGCTGGGCAGCGATGATCCCTCGGCGCGGGAGGCGGTCGCGCTGTTCGTTTATCGCGTCGGACGTGAGCTGGGCTCGATGGCCGCCGCCCTCGGCGGCATTGACGCCCTTATCTTCACCGCCGGAATAGGCGAGCACGCCGCCGAGATCAGGCGCCGCGTCTGCGAGGACGCCGCATGGCTCGGCGTGGAGCTCGATCAAAGCAACAACCTGACCGGCGGCGCACGGATCAGCCGTGTCGGCAGCCGCACCTCGGCCTGGGTGATTCCGACCGATGAAAATCTGATGATCGCCCGCGATGCCTGGAGGCTGATCAACCCGGAGGCCGCGGCACTGAATCCCAACGGCAGGAGCTGACAAAAAATGACCAAATCCGAAGCCAATCTACCGCTGCTGGGCGTGCCGGCTTTCTGGCCGATGGCGATGGCGGCAGCCCTGATCGAGGAGGGCAGCGAACTCTACGCGAAAAACCTCAAATTCTACCAGGAAGAGATCAGGATCCACGGCGAGCTCAGACCCAGGCTGGCGACGCCCAACCAGGTTCGCCTCGACCTGCGCACCATGGTGCTGCGGGATTATGGCAGGCCGGGCGGGATTCCGACACTGGTCGAGGCACCCTATGCCGGCCATACCGCCGTGATCGCCGACTACTATGACGGCCAGAGCCTGGTGCAGACCCTGCTGGCCAGCGGCATCGGCCATGTGGCTCTGACCGACTGGAAGTCGGCCACCGCGGACATGAAGGATCTGGAGATCGACAACTACCTGGCCGAAGTCGTGGTCGCGATCGACGACCTCGGCGGCCGCGTCAACCTGGTCGGACTTTGCCAGGGTGGCTGGGTGGCAGCGATGATCGCGGCGCGTTTTCCCGACAAGGTGAACTCGCTGGTGCTGGCCGGCGCGCCGATCGACACCGATGCCGGGAACGGGCCGATCAAACACATGGTGCACCAATCCCCGGATTCATTCTACGAGGAACTGGTGGCGCTCGGCGGCGGCCTGATGCAGGGCAAGTTCATGCTGCAGGGCTGGAAGAACATGCACCCCGAGCAGCACTATATCAAGGATCACATCGATCTCTACGAACACATCGACGATCCGGTCTACCTCGCCAAGGAGGAGACCTTCGATAGCTGGTACGAAAATCCAATTGACCTGCCGGGACGCTGGTATCTGCAGGTCATCACCCAGATCTTCAAGCAGAATCGCCTGGCCAAGGGTGAATTCATCGGTCTCGGACGAAAGCTTTCGCTGCGCGACATCACCTGCCCGGCCTATCTGCTGGGCGGCGCCGATGACGACATCACCGCGCCGGAGCAGGTCCTTGCCGCCGCCGGATATATCGGCACGGCGGCTGATCGCATCGTTCAGAAGACGGTCCCCGGCGGCCATATCGGGCTGTTCATGGGCGCGACGACGCTAAGGGAATATTGGCCGCAGATCGGCCGCTGGATCGCCGCCCAGTAAGGCGGCAGCGGGCTCGAGAGCTTCGCCGGGCCGTGAAGGCCCAGCCGCTACCGCTCTTTCAATGGGTGATCCGCCAGATCGTGCCGTTGCCGTCTTCGGATACCAGAAGCGCGCCGTCATGCGCGACGGCTACCCCGACGGGCCGCCCCCAAACGTCGGAATCGTTGACCACAAAGCCGGTGACGAAATCCTGATATTCTCCGGTCGGCACGCCGTCCTTGAGGCGAATGCGGATGACCTTGTAGCCGGTGCGCTTGGACCTGTTCCACGAACCATGTTCGGCGGCGAAGCCGTCGCCGCGGTACTCGGCCGGAAAGCCGGTGCCATTGTAGAACGTCAGCCCGAGCGATGCCGAATGCGCCTGGATCAGCACGTCGGGAACGGTCACCTTGCCGTCCAGGTCGGCCCGTTCGCCGCGGTGCCGCGGATCCTGGTTGTTGCCGATATAGAACCATGGCCATCCATAGAAGGCGCCTTCGCGCACCCGCGTCACATAGTCCGGAACCAGATTGTCGCCGAGGCCGTCGCGCTCATTGGTCGAGCAGTAGACATCGCCGCTGACGGGATGCACCGCCAGACCCACGCAATTGCGGATGCCGGTGGCGAAAACCCCGGCATTGCGGCCGTCGGGATCGAAGGCCAGCACGTCCGCGCGGTCGGTCTCATTTCCCCAACTGGCGCCGAGTGCGTGCTGACCGATCCAGGACCCGGATTCGGTCGATGGCCGCGCCATGCCTTCGGCGTCATTGCTGGCGGACCCGACCGACACCAGCATGCGCCGGTCATGGTCAATGAAGGCGATATCCCGGGTCGAGTGTCCCGATCCGTGCGGCAACTCGGCGACAACGGTTTCGGGTTTCCCCGTCGCCTTGATGTCGCCGGCCTTGTAGGGAAAGCGGACCACGCTATCGGTGTTGGCCACGTAAACCCATTGCGGATTTTCTCCGCTCGGGAAGAATGCGATCCCGAACGGGGCGTCAAGGCCACTCGCGTAGACGCTGTCGGTGGAAGGCCTGACCGCTCCGTCGGCCGCTCGCAGGACGCGGACGATGCCCGCTCTGGTCTCTGCGACGAAGACGTCGCCATTGGGCGCCACCCGCATCTGGCGTGGTCCGTGCAACCCTTCCGCGAACAGCCCGATCTTGAATCCGGGAGGAACCTGCGGGACGGCTTCGGAGGATCGCGGCACCACATCGGAGACGTTGGCGACCGAGGGTGTTGCCCCAGGCTTCGGCAAATCCGCAGGCGTTATCAGCCGGCTCACGCCGGGCCGGTCGGCCCGCCAGTCGCCAAAGGCCGCAGTTCCCTGCAGCGCCTCCGACTGGGCCGCGGCATGATGACTGCCGGCGATCGCGAACAGGGCCGCCAGAAGACCGAGGCAACGATGGCGCATGCATGAGCCCTCCTGATCGATCATCGTCAGCTGCCCATTATCTAGCCTCGGCTTGCGATACCGCAACATCGAAGCGTCCGGCGCCAGGTCACGATGAGGTCAACGGCCTGCCGGTTTCTTCCCCGCATCATCTCCAAAATGTGACAGGAACATTTCAACCGCGGCCCTGACGTGCTTTTGCATTTCGACACCGGACAGCGGCTTTGGCGGCTGTCCGATCAGGCAGTGCAGATGATGCTGGGAGATCACCGCGCCGATGAACAGTTTTGCGGCCAGCTGAGGATCCGGGCATTGCAGTTGTTTGTGCCGCGTCGCGGAGCGCAGATAGCCGGTCAGGCGTTCCAGTGTCGCTCCCGGTCCCCTGCTGTAGAAGATCTCGGCCAGTTCAGGTGCGCGATGAGCCTCGGCGACGACGATGCTGAGCAGCGACGACGCATCGCGCTTCGATACCAGGCGGAGGAGGCTCGTTCCAAGTTCCATCAGCACCTGTTCGGGCGCTTCGTCGCTGGCGACGGCGCTTTCAGGTCCGGCGATGGCCGCCGCCTTTGCGCTGATCAGCTCCGCGAACAGCGCCTCCTTGCTCGCAAAGTGGCGGTACAGCGTTTCCTTCGAACCGCCCGCTTCCGACGCGATCATTTGCATCGTGGTTTCGGCAAATCCGTGTTTCAGGAACAGCCGCTCGGCGACGCCGGCAAGTTCCGTCCGCCGCTTCTCTCCTCGCGAAACTTTTCGAACCATGCGGGATTCCGGTCGTGCCATCTGGTCAGCAGATTAGCCTGTGCCGGTTGACTCCGGCAGGGTCCAATTTATAATACGAACCGATAAGTTCGGTTAAGTTTCCGGCGATTTCGCCGGCTCCGGCGACAGCAACCGGCGGAGCGGGATGTCGAATGACCGATGTTGATACCGGCAAGCTTACCGCAAGTCACGATGATACGGCGCGATCCGATCCGGGCCACCGGCAATCCGCGGAGCCGCGCGGCGACCAGGAGATAGATCCGGACAAGACGCGTTCCATCGACGCCCAGGCCGGGCAAGACGCCGCGGACACAGCGAAAGAAAAGGCCAAGGAAGACGACAAGCAGCAGGCCGACGAGGAGGTGCGCAAGGGGCGCCGCCCCCTGGTTCTGGTCATTGGCGTCGTCATTGTCGGGCTGCTGGTCGCCGCCGGCCTGTACTACTGGGTTACGACCCGCAACCTTGAAAGCACGGATGACGCCTATACGGACGGCCGTGCCATCACCATCGCACCGCAGGTTTCCGGACAGGTGGTTTCGCTCGACGTCAATGACAACCAGTTCGTCAAGAAGGACCAGCCGCTGATCCATATCGATCCGCGGCAGTACATCAACGACCGCGATCAGGCGGAAGGCGTGCTGGCGACGGCAAAGGCCCAGTATGAGGGCCAGCAGCTCGGCGCCGAGATCGCGCGCAAGAATTTCCCGGCCCAGCTCGAGCAGGCGCAGGCGCAACTCGCCACCGCGAACGCAAATCTCGTCAAGACGCAGGCCGATTACGACCGTCAACTCAGTCTGCCGAAGCAGGCAACCTCGCAGCAGGACATCGACGCCGCCACCTCGGCGCTCAAGCAGGCGCGGGCGCAGGTCGCGCTTGCCAGTGCGCAAGTGACGCAAAATTCGCCGGTCCCGCAGCGGATCGGCGAGACCGACGCCCAGGTCGGGCAATTGAAAGGGCAGGTCGAGCAGGCCCAGGCGAGGCTCGACCAGGCCAACCTCAATCTGTCGTGGACGGTGGTCAAGGCGCCGCAGGACGGCTGGATCACCAAACGCAACGTGGAGGCCGGCAACTATGTCGTCGCCGGGCAGCAGATCTTCTCGATCGTGGCGCCCGAAGTATGGATCACCGCCAATTTCAAGGAGAGCCAGCTCGCGCTGATGCGCAAGGGGCAGCCCGCCAGGATCACGATCGACGCCTATCCGTCACTCGACCTGCGCGGCCATGTCGACAGCATCCAGCTGGGGTCAGGCTCCAAGTTCACGGCGTTTCCGCCGGAGAACGCCACCGGCAACTTCGTCAAGGTGGTGCAGCGCGTGCCGGTCAAGATCGTGATCGACAGCGGCCTCGATCCCAATATTCCGCTGCCGCTCGGCATCTCGGCCGAGCCGACGGTGACCGTCCGATGAGCGCGGCGGAAGCTTCGGCGCCGCCACCGGCGGCGGCCTGGAAACCCGCATTCAATCCCTGGCTCATCGCGGTGTCGGTGACGCTCGCCGCATTCATGGAAATTCTCGACACCACGATCGTCAATGTGGCGCTGCCGCACATCGCCGGCAGTCTTTCCTCCAGCAGCGATGAGGCGACCTGGGCGCTGACCTCGTATCTGGTCGCCAACGGCATCGTGTTGACGATTTCAGGCTGGCTCGGCGACCTGCTCGGGCGCAAGCGCTATTTCATCATCTGCATCGCGATGTTCACGGTGTGCTCGTTCCTTTGCGGCACGGCGACCAGCCTGACCCAGCTCATCATCTACCGTCTGGCCCAGGGCTTCTTCGGCGGCGGGCTGCAGCCCAACCAGCAGTCGATCATCCTGGACACCTTTCCTCCGGCAAGGCGCGGCGCCGCCTTCGGCGTCACGGCGATCGCCACGATTGTTGCGCCGGTGCTCGGCCCGACGCTCGGCGGCTACATCACCGACCAGGCCAGCTGGCGCTGGATATTCTTTCTCAACATCCCGGTCGGGGTGCTCGCGGTGTTCCTGGTCTCGATTCTGGTCGAGGATCCGCCGTGGGTGAAAAACCGCAGGAGCCGCGGCATCGATTACATCGGCCTTTCGCTCATCACGCTTGGGCTTGGCGCCCTGCAGATCATGATGGATCGCGGCGAGGACGAAGGCTGGTTCCAGTCCGGTTTTATCTGGGTGATGGCGCTGATCGCCTTCCTCGGCATTCTCGGAGCCATCGGATGGCTTCTGACGGCGAAGAAGCCGATCGTCGATCTGAACGTATTCAAGGATCACAATTTTGCGGCGGGATGCATTCTGATCGGCGCGATGGGCGCGATCCTCTATGCAAGTGCCGTCATCATCCCGCAATTCGCGCAGCAGAACCTGGCATATACTGCCACCTGGGCGGGGCTGGTGCTGTCGCCGGGTGGAATAATGGTCATTGTGCTGATCCCGCTCGTCGGCAGGCTGATGACGGTAGTGCAAACCCGCTACGTCATCGCCGCCGGCTTCACCATCATGGGCCTGGCCCTGCTGTATTCCAGTACCATAACGCCGAACATTGATTTTGTGACACTGGTGAAAATGCGAACGGCACAGACCGCCGGCCTGGGTTTTCTGTTTGTCCCGATCAGCACCGTTACCTATCTGACGCTGCCCCGCCGTCTCAACGGCGACGGGGCGGCGCTGTTCTCGATGTTTCGCAATGTCTTCGGCTCGATCGGCATTTCGCTTTCGACCGCCGAGGTTACCCAACGCTCGCAGGTGCACCAGACCTACATGTCGCAATGGGCAAGCGCGTTTCACCAGCCCTATGACGCCTTGATCTCCACCTATGAACAATCGCTGCGCTCGCTGGGGCGCGCAGGAGCCGCGGTGCACAGCGTTGCCGTCGGACAGGTCTATTCGGTGTTTCGGGCGCAGGTGTCTATACTGGCCTATTCCGATGTGTTCTATTATTGCGCCCTTGTCGCCTTCATGGTGGTGCCGTTTTGTTTTCTTCTCTCGCCAAAGACCGGCGGCGGCGGTCCAGGCGGAGCACATTGATGAACCTCAGGGCGCTAAAGAGCCTGCTTGCCGCCATCGGCGCCGCCGCGGCGGTCGCGGGCTGCACCGTGGGCCCCAATTTCGCCGAGCCGAATCCGCACCTTCCGGAAAAATCGTTCTTCGGCGACAACGGACAGGTGCTGGGAGCGCGGCTGCCCGCGCCGACCGATCCAACCTGGTGGAACGTGTTCCGCGACCCGGTCCTCACCGGCCTCGAGCAGCGCGTCGCCGCCGCCAATCTCGACGTCCAGACCGCGACGCTGCGACTTGCCGAAAGCCGGTTCCAGCGAGGGGTTGCCGCCGCTGCCGAATTCCCCTCGATCAACGCCGACGACAAATATACCCGCGAGCTCTACAGCAAGAACGGCATCATCAGCCTGCTCAGTCCCTTGCTCGGTCCGTCCGGCGCCGGTTTCAGTCCGGGCGCGCTCAACGAATATTACAGCGGGTTCGACGCTTCCTGGGAGCTCGATCTCTGGGGCAGAATTCGCCGGCAGGTGGAGTCCGCCGACGCCCAGGTCGATCAGGCCGCGGACCAGCGCCGTGACGCACTGGTCTCCAGCCTGGCGGAACTTGCCAGGGACTATCTGCAACTGCGCGGCGTGCAGACCCAGATCGGGATCGCCAATGACAATCTCAAGGTCGATCGCGATATCCTCGAGCTGGCGCAGGAGCGCCAGCAGCGCGGGTTGCAGAACGGTCTCGACGTCGAGAACGCGGCCGCCCAGGTCGAATCCGTGCGCGCCCAGATCCCGCAGCTGCAGCAGCAGGAATCGGAATACATCAACGCGCTCAGCCTGCTGCTGGATCAGCCGCCCGGCGCGCTCAAGACCGAACTCGGTTTGCGCAGGTCGGTGCGGACCGGACCGCCGCGCATTCCGCTCGGCATCCCCTCCGAACTGGCCCGGCGCCGTCCCGATATCCGCGCGGCGGAGGACGCGCTGCACGCTGCCACGGCCAACATCGGCGTCGCGGTCGGCGACTTCTATCCCAAGGTACAGTTGAACGGCACCGTCGGTTTCGACTCGCTCGACATCAAGCATCTGTACGATGCAAGCTCGCTGCAATACATGGTGGGCCCCAGCGTGACCTTGCCGATCTTCGAGGGCGGCCGTCTGCGCAGCACGCTCAAGCTGCGTGAAGCCCAGCAGCAGGAAGCGGCAATCACCTATCGCAAGACCGTGCTGCAGGCCTGGCATGACGTCGTCAATGCCCTGGTCGCGCACCGCCTCGAGCAGAACCGCCGGGCAAGGTTGCGATCGCAGGCCGAACACGCGAGTGCGGCGCTCGGGCTGGCCCGCGCCCGCTACAATGACGGGTTGACGGAATTTCTCACCGTGCTCGATGCGGAGCGGACTTTGCTGCAGGCGCAGCAGCAGTATGCGACCAGCACCACCAACGTCTCCCTCGACCTGGTGCAGCTGTTCAAGGCTCTGGGCGGCGGCTGGGAAACCGAGTTTCCCGATGTGCCGTCCGAGACCGCGGCACCGCTCGTTCCGGCAACAGCCGGACCCTCAGACATCGCCGTCGACGCGGCGCTGAACGAAGCGCGCTGACCGTGAGGCCAGCGTGCTGATTGAGGTCCGTCAGTAGGCGGCGAACACGACGCCGGGCTGATCGGGTTTTTTGCCGATGAAGTTGACCGCAACGCCTTTGCTGAGCATGGCGGCCAGGCGTTGCGCGTCCCAGTTGGTCAGGCGAACGCAGCCATGGGATTCGGATTTCCCGACCAATGACGGTTCGGGGGTGCCGTGGATCCCGTAGCTGGGCTTCGACAAGGCGATCCACATGGTGCCCAGAGGGTTATTGGGACCGGGCCCGAGGTCGAAGGGCTTCTGGGTATCGACCTCCCTGAAACGAAATTTCGGATTGTAGTGGTAGGAAGGATCGGACTCGATCAACGTCACCTTGAGGGTGCCGGACGGAGTCGGCTTGTCGTTGCTCCCCACCGATGCCGGGAAGAATCCGATCAGTTCGCCGCCGCTCGAATAGGCCCGGACGGTTTGCCGGTCCTTGTCGACATCCAGGTGCGCCGCGGTCGCCGGCTTCCCGTTGGTCCTGACGTTGGCGACGACGACCTTCTCTCCCGCGGCGGCAAAGGAATTTCCCGGGTTCAGCACCGCGAGCAGTTCCTCGCTCATATGAAACTTCTCGGCCAGGGCTTCGCGCAGGCTGCCGTAACCCAGAGTTTTCAGACCCTTCCTGTCCTCGATCTTCGGAGGCAGCTGGACGAAGGGACCTCTGGCGTCTTCGCGGGTGACGACGTATTCGGTCAGCACCGGTTCGGGGGAGGAGGCCGCCAGTTTAGACCACAGATCCGGACCCCAGCCGAGGTTTGCCGGCAGGCCGCGGGCTTCGGCAAAGGCACGAAGCGTCTCATGCAACTTTCCGGAAGATTTTCCGTCGATTTCGCCCGGAGACATGTTGGCGCGGTCCAGCAGGATCTGAGCCTTGACGATCTGCGGATGAATCAACCCGTCGGGGGCGAGTTCGGCAAAGCCGGCTGAATTGACGCTGCCGGGATCGATGTCCGATGCGCAGGCCGGAGCCGGCACCATTGTTGCCACGAGAAGGGCGACGGCTCGGCAATTCAACATTTGTCGCGACCTGCGAGACAGGATTTCAAGGCGCTGGATCAGCAAAGCGCAACTGCATCATCTGGCTGTATTATAGGACTTCGCTTCCCTCGACGGTCAACTCAACGCTCCGAGAGGGATCCGGCGTCGACTTAACCAGCTGTCCGATATTCGGTTCCTTGCGCGATTGGAACATTGGTCCGTTTGCAGCTATTGGTGGATTCGCTGGCGGGAGCAGCGCTGACCTCGCCCAACGCACGAGGCTCCGCTTGCCATGGCAAATATCTGGGCTCGGAAATCCACCGCGGAACTGGCGGCCGAGGCGGCCCAGGGCGAGGCGGGGGAGGGGGAGGCGCGGCCCCTGAAGCGCAGCCTGTCGGCCCTCCACCTCGTGGGGCTCGGCATCGGAGGCATTATCGGCGCCGGGATTTTCGTGCTCACCGGACACGCCGCCGCAGCCTATGCCGGGCCGGCGATCGCGCTCTCGTTCGTCATGGGGGCGGTAGCCTGCGCCTTCGCGGGACTATGCTATGCGGAAATGGCATCGACGGTGCCGATCAGCGGCAGCGCCTATACCTACGCCTATGCGACGCTGGGCGAGTTGGTGGCCTGGATGATCGGCTGGGACCTGATCCTGGAATATGCGGTGGGCGCCACCACCGTCGCCATCGGCTGGTCCGGCTATGCCGTCAGCCTTGCCAGGGACTGCGGGCTCGACCTGCCGACACGATTTGTCTCCTCTCCCTTCAGCTACGACGCGGCACGGCACGTCTGGTTGCCGACCGGCGCGGTCCTGAACCTGCCGGCGGCGGCGGTGATCGCGGTCATCACCGCGCTTCTGGTTGCCGGCATAAGCGAGGCGGCGCGGTTCAATAATTTCATTGTCGTGGTCAAGCTGGTGGTGATCGGGCTGTTCATCGTCTGCACCCTGCCGGCTTTCAGTACCGCGAACTGGGTTACCGCAGGCAATCCGACGGGGGCCTTTGTCCCGCCCAACGCCGGTCCCGGCATATACGGCTGGTCCGGCCTGGTGCGCGGCGCGGCGGTGGTGTTTTTTGCCTATATCGGGTTCGACGCCGTCTCGGCGACGGCGCAGGAGACCAGGAATCCGATGCGGGATCTGCCGATCGGCATCCTCGGCTCGCTGGTGATATGCACCATCCTGTACGTCGCAGTCGGCGTGGTCCTCACCGGAATCGTGCCGTTCGATCGATTGAACGTTCCCGATCCGATCGCGGTCGGAATCGATGCCGCCGGCGTGGGCTGGCTTTCGCCTGTCATCAAGATCGGGGTGATCTTCGGCCTGACTTCGGTCATTCTGGTCATGCTGCTTGCCCAGCCGAGAATTTTCCGCGCCATGGCGCATGACGGATTGCTTCCAGACGTGATGGCGAGAATCCATCCGCGTTTTCGCACGCCTTATGTCGCAACCATCTCGACCGGCGTGGTGGTCGCAGCTCTCGCTGCGCTGCTGCCGATCGGGCTGGTCGGCGAACTCGTCAGCATCGGCACCTTGTTCGCGTTTGCGGTGGTGTCGCTTGGCGTGCTGGCGTTGCGCATCGCCGAGCCGGCACTGGCCCGACCGTTCAGGGCGCCGGCGATCTGGATTGTTTCCCCACTGGGTGCGGCGACCGCGATATACCTGATGTTCGGTCTGCCGCTCGACACCTGGATCAGGCTGGCGGTGTGGCTGGCGATCGGGCTGGTGATCTACTTTGCCTATGGCGCGCGCCACAGCCGGATCGCGGCCGCGGAGCGTGACGGGTTCGGGTTGAAATGACGCACGCGCGAGTTCGGGTTCATCTCTCCCGCTTGCGGGGAGAGGCCGGATCGCGCCAGCGATGCGGGTGAGGGAGCCTATCCGCGAGTCTCCCAACCCTCTCGCCCGCACGCGGGGAGAGGGAGCAAGTGTGCTCATCAACCCAAACTGATCATGCGCTACCGGTATCCGGCGGCCTGCAGTTCGAACAGCTCGGAATAGCGCCCCGCCTGGGCCAGCAGTTCTTCATGGGTACCGGAAGCCTCGATGCCGCCGTCGGCGAGAACCAGGATCCGGTCGGCCATGCGCACGCTGGAAAAACGATGCGAGATCAGGATCGCGGTTTTTCCCGAAGACAGTTCCTTGAAGCGCTGAAACACCTCGAATTCGGATCGGGCGTCCAGCGCCGCGGTCGGCTCGTCGAGGATCAGCACCGCCGCTTCGCGCATATAGGCGCGCGCGATGGCGATTTTCTGCCATTCGCCGCCGGACAGTTCCACGCCGTCCTTGAACCGCTTGCCGATCATCTGCTGATAGCCGCGGGGCAGCCTGGCGATCACTTCGTCGGCCTGGCTGCGCCTGGCGGCGCGCTCGATGCGGGCGCGATCGGATCGGGAAGCGATCTTGCCGACCGCGATATTGTCGCTGGCGCTGAGATTGTAGCGGACGAAATCCTGGAAAATGACGCCCATATTGCCGCGCAGCGCCTCCAGGTCGTACTCGCGCAGGTCGTGGCCATCGAGCAGGATGCGGCCTTCGACCGGATCGTAGAGCCGGGTCAGGAGCTTTACCAAAGTCGTCTTTCCGGCGCCGTTCTCCCCGACCAATGCGAGCACCTCGCCGGCGTGCAGGGTGAAGCTCAGATGGCGCACCGCCCACCGCTCGGCACCGGGATAGCGGAATCCGACGTCCTCAAACTCAAAGCCGCGCGCGATCGGATCGGGAAAAGCCCGCGGGTTTGCCGGTGACAGGATTTCCGGCTTCACCTCGAAAAACGAAAACAGGTCGTTGAGGTACAGCGCCTGGCTGGCGGTGCTCGAGAAGCTCGTCAGCAGGCCCTCGAGCAGGGTACGCAGGCGCCGGAACGAACCGGCGAGGAAGGTGAGATCGCCGACCGAGAACTCGCCCGTCAGCGTACGCCAGGTAATGTAGGCATAGGCGAGATAATAGCCGACGGTGCCGATCGCGGTGAACAGCCCGCCCCAGCCGGCGCGGCGCAGCGCCAGCCGGCGGTTGGCGGCGTAGAAATCGGTCGCAAGGCGGATATAGCGGTCGATCAGGAAACCGTTGAGGCCGAAGATCTTCACTTCCTTGGCGGTCTCGACGCTGGCGGCGGTCTGCCGGACGTAGTCGAGTTCGCGCCGCTCCGGGGTGCGGACAAAATCCAGCGAATAGCTCTGGGCGTTGAAATGCGCCTCCCCGACAAAGGCCGGGACCAGGGCGAGAACCAGCAGCGCGATCAGCCAGGGCGCGTAGAAGATCAGGCCGGCGGCGAAACTTACCACGGTCACCATGTCCTGCGCCTGGCTGAACAACAGCCCCATCAGGGTCATTCTTCCGCTGGTCTGGCGCCGCGCCCGCTCGAGCTGATCCTGAAATTCGGAGTCCTCGAAATCCTCGAGGTCGAGCTCGGCGGCATGCTCCATCAGCCGCACGCTGGAGGCGTTGGTCACGCGCTCCGACAGCAGGCTGTCGATCAGGGAGACCACGCGGCCCAGCACGTCACCCAGCACGGCCAGCGCGAACTCGAATACGAGCAGCAGCATCAGCCAGTTCAAAAGGCCGCTGTGCAGCCACAACCGCAGCGTTTCCGGCTTATGCGGCGCCTGCACCAGCAGCACGACATTGTCGATGATCAGCTTGCCGACGAACAGGGTGACGACCGGCATCACCGCGCGAACCAGCCGCAGCAGCAGCGACGCCGCGGTCAATGCGCGGCTGGTGCGCCACACCATCGACAGGAAGGGACGCAGGTTCCTCAGCGCGCCGACGCGTTCCTTGAGCGACCTGTTGGCCGCGGCAGGCCCGAAAGCCGCCGGGCCCGCGGCCCGCCTGGTGTCGCGACCGCCATTGCTATATTGCCGCGGCATCGAGGGTTTCCTGTGACATCAACTGGCAGCTCGGCGTCTCAGACCACCGGCGAACGGCCTCCGTCGACGTTGATCGCGGTCCCGGTGATGTAGGAACCGAGGTCGGAGGCGAGAAAGCAGGCCAGGTTTGCGAATTCTTCGGCGGTGCCCATCCGGCCGAGCGGTACACCCTTCGCCAGGTTGCGGGTGAACTCGTCGAAGTCGCTGTCGGGCGCGGTGGCGGCGTGGCGCTGCACCCATTGGTCGCTGACGATGAGGCCGACCAGCAGCGCGTTGACGAGAATGTTATGCTCGCCGCCCTCGGAAGCCATTACCTTGGTGAGCGCCATCCCGGCGGCGCGCGAGACCGAGGTCGGCGCCGACCGGGCGCCCGGCGTCTTGGCGAAGGTGTTGAGCACATTGATGATCCGACCCCAGCGGCGTTGCTTCATGGCGGGCCAGACCAGCCGGCTCATGCGGATCGCGGCGAAAAGCTTGAGATCGAGGTCCTCCTGCCAGATCTGGTCGGTGACCTCCTCGAACGCCAGCGCCCGCGACGTCCCGGCATTGTTGACCAGCACGTCGACGTCTCCGAGATCGGAAACGATCCTGCCGTGGACTCTGCGGATATCCTCGGCCTTGGCCACGTCGCAGACATAGTCCGCCACCTTCAGACCGTCGCTCGCCAGCGACAGCCGAGCCGCCTGCAGCGCCTCGGCGCCGCGCGCCACGATCGCCACTTTCGCGCCCGAGGCGGCAAAGGCCCGCGCCACGGCAAAGCCGATGCCCTTGCTGCCGCCGGTGACGACGGCCACCCTGTCCTTCATATTCATCTGCATTGCGCACCCGCCATTTGCATTTCGAACAGCTGGCTTACCTTACAATCCGGAACGTCGAAAGCGAACCATCAAGCCGGACGGGTGGAGGCCGAATGGTGCCGCGATCTCAGGCCTCGGCGGGTCCTCCGGCGAGGCCGTCGAGCAGCAGCGCCGTCTGCAGGTTCAGGGTGGCGGCGTAGAGGTAGCGGGACTCCTTCAATGCCGAATCCAGCAATTTGACGGCGACCTTCCAATAGTGCTTCTGCCGCTGTTCCTCCGACAATCTGGCCAGACAGGCGGCGGCATCTCCTACCGTCGCGAGCGTCGTTCCGTCGTTGAGCGCCAATGCAATCGGCAGCGGGCTCGCGCTGTTGAGCTGGGGTGATTGCATTCGCGGGTCTCTTTGGTTCCTGTACGGCCGCCGACCAGGCCGATGGCGTCTCGGATAGCCCGGTTCGGCCGATCGGCTGCTCTGTGGTCGATGACGACTGAGCTTATTGGCAGCGTTCGAGCGCCGGCGCCACCGCTGGATCGCGGCGCCCGGCCTTTTGCCCACAGCGCATTTCGAGCGCCGTTTTCCCTCTCTTTGATGCGGAACCTAAAACAGCGCAGCGATTTATTCCCGGTCCATGCACGGGAGATCGATCATGAAGATTTCAACCTTCGCGCTGGCTTCGGTCCTGGCGCTCTCCAGCACGTTTGCGTTGGCGCAGGGTGTCAGCGGTTCGGCCAACGGAAGCTCCGCCATAGGCGGCCCGGCGGCGACCGGCGGCAGCGTGACGACCGGCTCGTCGATCAACGGCGGCACCTCGGGAAGCACGGTCGGCAGGGCCAGCGCGGCGCGTCCGATGGGTCCTAATACCCGGTTGAACCCCTCGGGCAGCACCATCGGAGCCAGTCCCTCGCCCAGCGGATCGACGCTCACGCCCACCGGACCGGGCTCGGGTATCGGCAGATAGGCGCGCGTATTATACGCTGGAATGGCGCTTACCGGCCGTCATATTGCTCCGGTTGCATCGCCCAGAGCCATTGGTCGTGGCCCGGCGCATAATTCAGATTGGTCTGGGATGGATTGCGGTTGACCAGCGGCCGCAAATACATCGGATGGGTGGCGCTGCGCACCTCGTGCTCGATCGTGAAAAGGGTCCTGCCGCTGGCAAGGTCGACGATGTCGCGGAAGCGGTACTGGTATTGGTTGTCCTCGCTGTAGATCAGGTCGCGTTCGGCCAGCCGGCGGTAGGGGCCCGAGAAGTCGGTGATATACATCTGCACATGATGGCCGTCGTATCCGGCCTGCGGCCGATCGGTCTCGCGAAATTGCAGATGCTGGTTGCGGCCCATCCTCACCCGGGCGACTGTGCCCTCGTCATTGCCGAGTTCGGCGGGCATCCCCATGATCTTCGGATAGAACTCGCAAATGCCGCGCGCGGCGCCCGGCGGCACCTCGAACTCGACATAGGGGAGGCCGAGCGTGATGCGCCCGAAGCGCGCGGCGTCCGGCTCGTAGCAGCGGATGCGATTGCCCCATGGGCACCTCGCCTCGACATAGTCGTTGTGCTCGCTGAAGTCGAAGGCCGTGCCGTCAAGTCTGCGGGCGGCATGAGCGAGCCGCGCGAGCAGCGCCTCGCGGCCCTCGATCACGATTCCGGTATGGCCGCGCAATACCTGCGGCTCGCCGCTCGGCAGATGAAACTGGCTGCGGCCGACATTGATCCACATGTTGCTGTCGGACACCATCAGATAGGGATCGCGGGTGAGCCCGAGCCCGGCGACATAGAACAGCGTCGCCAGGCGCTGGTCGGGCACCTGGACATTGACGTGTTCGAGATGGATCGAGTTGCCGAGATCCTCGGCGGTGCGGTCGAATGTCTTTTGCATGAGGCGGTTCCGGATGCGGAAATACGCCTTATCATAGGGCGGCGCACGGATGAATCCAGCACTACGGAGCGCTACGGCGTCGCATCCGAACGGACGAGGTGATGAGCCTTGTCGAGCAGTTCGAACAGCTTGTCGTATTCCTCCGCCGAAAGACCCGCGCGGAGCGGCGCTTCGGTAGCGAAGGCGACGGCATGCATCTCTTGCATCAGAGTTTCGCCCGCCGGGGTCAGAGACAGGGAGTTGCGGCGGCGGTCGCTGGTCGAGCGTCCCCGCACCGCCAAGCCCTTGGCTTCCAGGTCGTCGACAATCGCCACGATCGAGGACTTGTCGAGGCTGCCGATCCGCGCCAGTTCGATTTGGGAATAGCCGGGATTCGCCGAGATCATCACCATCGTGGTCAGCGACCCCGGCCTGAGCTTGTAGGGTGCCAATGCCGCGGTCACCCGCTCGCTCAGGACGTAATGCAGAAGCCGCACGCGAAATCCAATTCGCAGGGCGTGCAGGCCGAGCTTGAGTTCGTCCTCGCGCGGGCCGCCGCTGACCGAATCCATTTCTTCGACCGTATCCATGAACCCCTGCCCAGTTGCCTCAGCCTCCCCGATTGGGGGGCCTGCGCGCCAATGTCAACCAATTGAGACGGCACAATATCGTTTTTTTATATACGATTTGCTTGACAATGATACGAGGATATACGCATTTGTCGCGGTAATTACCGGGCAGGATCCATTTGATGGCACCGGTAGGCCAAGGGAGCCGAAAATGGGTATCGCAGTCGCTCGACCAGCGGTCGTCGAAGACCGGGTGGTGGTCCTCAATCCCGTCGGTTTTCCGCCGAAGATCACCCAGAAAAATCTGGCGCCGCGGCTCGACACGCTCGACGGCAAGACCATCTACCTGATCGACAGCCGTTTCGACGACTCCATCGAACTGCTCAAGCAGGTCGAGGCGTGGTTCGGCCGGCACATGCCGGGGGTGACGACGAAGCTGGTCTCGCTGGCGGGATATTACGGCCGCGACGACCAGGAATTATGGACCGAGATCAGGCAGAACGGTCACGGCGCCATCATCGGCGTCGGGCACTGCAGCACCTGCGCGCCAGCCGTTGCTACCCATGCGATCACGCTGGAGACCAGGTTCGGCGTGCCCACGGTGGCGCTTCACACCAGCAAATTCGACAAGGTCGTGCGCTCGGTGACGCGGGTCGGCGGCCTGCCTGAGGCGCCCTCCGTATTCGTGCCCCAGCCGGTCATGGGCAAGTCGGCTGCCGAACTGCGCTGCTATGTCGAGGGCAACGACCCGGTGACGGACGTGCCGGTGATGCGCGAGATCATCGAAGCGCTCACGGTCGGACTTCGCGTCCAGCCAAATCCTTCCATCACTTTTGAAAGGTCGACGCCGCGAACGCTCGAGCCCGACACCGAAGAGGCGCTGCACGACCTGTTCCTGCGCAACAACTGGACCGACAAGCTTCCGATCGTCTTGCCGACCGAACAGCGGGTCGCGGCGATGCTGGCGCACACCCGGCGTGCAGCGGACGAGGTCGTCGGCCGGATGCAGCCGACGCCAAATCGCGGCTTGTGGGAATACACTGTCGAAAAAGTGGCAGTGAATGCCGTGATGGCCGGCGCCAGGCCCGAATATTTTCCGGTGATCCTGGCGCTCGCCGCCTCGCAGGTGACGGCCCGCGGCAGCACCTCGAGCTCGGGCGCGGCCATGGTGGTCGTCAACGGGCCGATCCGGCATGAAATCGGGATGAATTGCGGCATTGGCGCGATGGGACCGTACAACCATGCCAACGCCACCATCGGTCGTGCCTATGGCCTGCTGTCGCAGAACCTCCAGGGCGGCTCCGTAGTGGGCGATACTTTCATGGGTTCGCTCGGCAACGCCTACACCTACAACAGCGTCACCTTCGCCGAGAACGAGGAGCGCAGCCCGTGGGAGCCGCTTCACGTGCAGCGCGGATTCAAGCCGGAAGACAGCGTCGTCAGCGTGTTCTTCGGTTGCCGGTCGACCTCGTTCGGGCTCGGCCTGCGCGAGAAATTCTGGCGCGAGCACGTTCGAGACATGCTGATGTCGGTGGATACCGTGACGGCGCCGACATTGCTGCTCGACCCGATTACGGCCCGCCAGTTTATCGACCGCGGCGGCTTCGACACCAAGGCGAAGCTGATCGACTTCATCCACGACACCGCACAGATGCCGTCGGCGCGGTACTGGGACATGCAGTTGGTTCAGAACTACATCTATCCGAACGCCACGCTGGGCGTCGAACCGCTGGCGACCCGGCTCAAGGCTGCGCCCGACGAGTTGATTCCGATGTTTCAGAAGCAGGACATCAACGTCATCGTGGTCGGCGGCGAAACCAACGGCTACTGGCAGATCATGGGCGCGAAAAACCGCGCGACGGTGTCGATCGACGAGTGGCGTTGACCCGAACGCATCGGCTCCCGGAAGGAGAGATTATGCAGGAGGCCGACGTTGTCATCGTAGGCGCGGGCGTGGCCGGACTGATCGCCGCGACCACGGCGGCGGGGTATGGGCTTCGCACCCTGGTCGTCGAGCAGCTGGCGCCGGGAGGCCAGATTGCCAATGCGGAGAACATCCGCAACTTCCCCGGATTTCCCGACGGCATCGCCGGATATGAGCTTTTCCCGATCCTGCAGCAGCAGGCCGAGGACGCCGGCGCCGCATTCCAGCTCGATACCGTGCTGGCGATCCAGGGTGACGACGGTGGCTACATGGTCAATTGCGAAAGCCAGTCGATTTCCGCAACCTCGGTCATCCTCGCGGCCGGTTCCACCCTGAAACAGCTCGGTGTCGACGGCGAAGAAATGCTTCGCGGCCGCGGCGTTTCGCACTGCGCGGCCTGTGATGGACCGCTGTTCAAGGGGCAGCCGACCATCGTGGTGGGAGGCGGCGATTCCGCGTTCGACGAGGCGCTGGTGCTTGCCGGGTTCGCTTCGGAAGTCACCGTGGTGCATCGCGGCCGGCACCCCGCGGCGCGCGATGCGACGGTCCGGCTGGTCGAGGCGACAGCGAACATCAAGGTGCTGCCCGACACCGAGGTCGCGGCGATCATCGGCGACGGGAAGGTGACCGGCGTTCAGCTTCGCAGCGGGGACCGTTTCGAATTGAAATCCTGCCGCGGCGTCTTCGTCTATGTCGGGCTTTTGCCCGCGACCGGATTTCTCCAGGGTTTTGTCGATCTCGACGCCGACGGGCGCATCGTAACCGATCTGCGGCTGCGGACCTCCCGCCCCGGCGTGTTCGCCGCCGGCGACGTTCGCGCGCAATGCTCCGGGCTGCTGGCCTCGATTGCCGGCGACGGCGCGACCGCCGGATGGGCTGCCGCGGGATATGCCAGGACGGCCGATCGACGCAAGATCAGCGCGCGGGGAGATCGAATTGGCGCTTGAGATCAATGTCGATCCGCGCACCGCCGGGCGCGCCTGGGCGTGGCCCGAAGGCACCCGCGCCTGGTACGCGGTGACGATCCTGTCGCTGGTCTCGATGATGTCGAATATCGACCGCGGCGTCATCAACCTCTTGATATCGCCGATCAAGCGCGACATGGATCTGTCCGACACCGCGGTCAGCCTGTTGGTCGGTGCCATGTTTTCGGTCGTCTACGTCGTCTTCAGCTTTCCGCTGGCCCGCCTCGCCGACGTCAAAAGCCGAAAAATAATACTTACGCTCGGCCTCGCGGTCTGGAGCCTTGCGACCGTGCTGTGCGGGCTGGCGCAGACGTTGTGGCAGCTTTTCGTCGCGCGCGGCATGGTCGGCGCCGGGGAGTCCGTCAAGGGGCCGTGCTCGATGTCGATGATTACCGATCTGGTGCCGGAGCAGAAACTGCCGCGGGCTTTCGCGATTTTCCAGCTCGGCATCACCGGCGGGATGGCTGCGGCGATGGTGGTCGGCGGCTTCCTGCTGGCGCTGTTTGCGCATATGCCGCCGCTGACGCTGCCGGGCCACATCGTGGTGCGCGACTGGCACATGGTATTCCTGGTGACGGGATCGCCGGGCTTGCTGCTGGCGCTGGTAATGGCGTTCACCGTCCGCGAACCGGCGCGGCAGAATCGCGCGACCAAGGGATCGGTGCCGTTGAAGGAGGTCGTGCGATTCCTGTTCCTCAACAGGGGTCTGTACCTGCCACTGTTTCTCAGTATCGCGATTGCCTCCACCGAAACCTACGGCTTGCAGTCCTGGCGGCCATCGTTCCTGGAGCGGACCTATGGCTGGGGTCCCGCCCAGGCCGGGCCGCTGCTGGGCGGGATGCTGTTGATCGCAACCCCGATCGGCCTATGGTTCGGCACGCTGCTGGCGGAACATCTCTATCGGAAGCGCCCCAAAGACGCGATGATCCGGTCATGCCTGTGGTCCCAGCTGATCGCGACGCCGTTCGCCATTGTGATGCCGCTGATGCCTACTCCGTGGCTGGCGCTCGGGGTCGGTCTGCTCGGCTCGATCGCCTGGAGCATGAGCGCGCCGGGGCAGAACGCGGCGATCCTGAGCGTGACGCCGAACGAAATGCGCGGCCAGGTCAGTGCGATCTACCTGTTCTGCATCAGTGTGATCGGCGGAGGGTTCGGCCCGACCGCGATTGCCCTGATCACCGACCACGTCCTTCACGACGAGGCGATGCTGCGCTTTTCCATGTCCGGCTTTGCCGCGGTGGTCGGGCCCCTCGTCATTTTCCTGATCTGGAAGGCGATGGGGTGCTACGCGGCGGCCTATGATCGCAAAAGCGGCCAAAAGCTCGCACTCCAGAAATAAGAGAACACGGGAGAAACGCCATGTTTCGACATCTTCGGGCCGTACTGGCAGTCGGCGCCGTCAGCCTCGGCATCGCCCATGCGCAGGGCGGCGCACCCGAAAACCTGCGCTTCGGCTGGCAGTCGGCGACCCCGACATCGACCTTCTACGTCGCCTTTGCGACGCAGGCTTTCGAGAACGAGGGATTCAAGCTCAAGCTCGAAAGCTTCAACGACAATACACCTGAACTCGAGGCACTGGTGGCGCGCCAGATCGATCTGGCCGCGGTCGCGCCGGCGCCGACCGTGCAGGCAATCTCGTTCGGGGCGCCGCTGAAGATCATCTCGGCCGTCGAGTATGGCTTCACCGACAAGCAGGGCCACAAATGGTCGGCGGTGAACTTCGTCGCCCGCAAGGACAGTGGAATCAAGGCGATCCAGGATTTGAAGGGCAAACGGGTCGCGGTGTTCGGCCTTTCGTCAAACTGGTATCTGGCATTTCGCGATCGCCTGCGCGAAGCCGGGATTGACCCGAAGGACATCACCTTCCTGAGCATGCCCTATCCGCAGATGGAGGGTGCCTTGGTGCACAACGAGGTCGATGCCGCCATCATGACCTCGATCGGGGCCTATCACGCCGCCGAGCGCATTCCGCTCAACGTCGTCATGACGGCCGACGAGATTACCGGCATCGCGCTCGACATGTCGCAGGTGATTGCGGCGCGTGCCGATTGGCTCAAGGAGCATGAGGGCGAAGCGGTGCGATTCCTGATGGCGATGCTCAAGACGCGGCTGGCGATCCAAGAGGATGTCGAGCAGAACAACGGTGAAAAAATCAAGAAGATCACCGCCGAAAGCCTCAAATACGATCAGCCCACCAATGAAGCCTTCTATCAGTTGCGGGTGTCTTCCGCCGGCCACGAACTCGATTTCATCAATTCGCTGGATTTGCCGAGGCAGACCTTCGTCGCCTATGGCGATATGCTGACCTCGGCGGGGATGCTTCGCGGCAAGCCCGCGGCCACCTTTGAGCAGCTCACCGACACTTCCTATCTGAAAAAGGCATACCAGCAACTCGGATGGAAGTGGGATGACAGCAAGCTCGGCAAACCGGCGGCCGGTCAGTGATGGATCAGACCAAATCGACCGTGCATATCGACATTCGTCGGGTCTCACAGAAGTTCCAGACGGCGCGGCGCGGCGATCTGCTGGCGCTTGACCGCGTCGACTTTCAGGCGCATCGCGGCGAATTCGTCAGCATTGTCGGACCCAGCGGCTGCGGAAAATCCACATTGCTTTACATCGTCGCCGGCCTGATGGCGGCCAGCGACGGACGGGTGCTGGTTGATGGCACCGCCATTGCCGGGCCGTCGCCCGACCGCGGGCTGGTGCTGCAGAATTCCAGCATTTTTCCCTGGCGCACGGTCGAGGACAATGTGGCGTTCGGCCCGCAAATGGCCGGGCTGTCGCGGCCCGAGCGCAGCGCGCTGGTCGCGCGATACCTGGAAATGGTCGGGCTGACGAAGTTCGCAAAATTTCATCCGCGCGAACTGTCGGGTGGAATGAAGCAGCGCATCGCGATCGCCCAGATGCTGGCGTGCAGCCCCAGCATCTTCCTGATGGACGAGCCGTTCGGGGCGTTGGATTCGCTGTCCCGGGAAGTGTTGCAGGATCAGTTGCTGCAATTGTGGGAGCGCGACCGCAAGACGGTGCTGTTCGTCACCCACAGCATCGACGAGGCAGTCCTGTTGTCCGACCGCGTGGTGGTGATGTCGCCGTTGCCGGGAAGGGTGAAGGAGATCGTTGCCATCGATCTGCCGCGGCCGCGCCATGAAGCCCGGCTGCTGCCGGAATTCGGCGTGCTGCGAAACTACATCTGGTCCTCGATCCGGAACGAGACCATGGAGGCCATCGGATGACGACCGCGACCGCCCCGAAAAACCTTCCGGCCGATCTCGGCAGCGACGTGGTGGCGCCCGAAGCGTCCGGGTTCCCCGCGCCGGCCGGGCGCGCCTCGCGCTACCGCTGGCTGAAGCCGGTGGCCCGCTACTACCCGGTCTTTCTGCTCTTCCTGTTGTGGGAGATCCTGTCGCGCCTCAACGTGTTCGATCCGATGTTCATGCCGTCGCTCGAGGGGGTGGCGCGGACCTTCTACGAAGAGGTCTTCGTCACCCACGAGCTTTTGTATCACATGGCGGTGAGCTTCAGCCGGGCGGGAATCGGCCTGTCGCTGGCCGCGGTCGTCGGAATTGCCGTCGGCATCCTGATGGGCCGGGTCCGCCTGATCGAGGAGTTCTGCGATCCGCTGATCTCGGCGCTGTTTCCGACGCCGAAACTGGCGCTGTTTCCGCTGATGATGATTTTCCTTGGAATCGGGGACGCCTCGAAAATCGCGCTGATCTTCCTCGGCTGCTTCTTTCCGATCGTGATCAACACCTATACCGGCGTCAAGAATGTCGACAAGTTCTTCCTCTGGAACGCGCGCACCAAGGGCGCCAGCGGCCGCCAGCTGATCTGGTATGTGGTGTGCCCTGCGGCCATGCCATTCGTGTTTGCCGGTCTGCGGGTTGCGACATCGACGGCCTTTCTGCTGATCGTCGCCTCGGAGCTGATCGCGGCAAATGACGGGCTTGGCTATCTCATCATGTTTGCCGAGCGCTCGTTCAATCCGGAACTGATGTGGTGCGGCATCCTGGTGATCGCCGCCATGGGATTCATCGTCGACCGGCTGTTGCTCGCGCTCGGTCATCGGCTTTTTGTTTGGCAGGATAAATAGCTCTCGAGGGGTCTGGAAAAATGAACAAGATCGACGCGGCTGCGGCCAACGACCCGCGCGTGACCGCCATCGGACTTCAGGTCGCGCGCAGGAACGGCATGCAATATCGCAGGGTCGGCAGATCCGGCCTCACGGTGCCGGCCATGGGCATCGGCTGCTTTGCGTTTGGCAGTTTTGTCGGCCCGGATGGCGTCCAGGCGGTGGTGGATTGTGCGCTGGACCTCGGCGCCAACTACTTCGACACCGCCAACAGCTATGGAATCGGAAAGTCGGAGGCGGCGCTCGGAACCGCGCTGACCGGCAAGCGTGCCAGGGCCCTGATCGCCACCAAGTTCGGCAACCGGGTAGGGGACGGCGAAAACGATATGGGCACGTCGCGCGCCCATATCGTCGAGGCCTGCGAGGCGAGCCTGAGGCGCCTGAAGACCGACTACATCGATCTCTACCAGATTCACTGGCCCGATCGCCTGACGCCGATGGAGGAGACGCTTCGCGCGCTCGACGATCTGGTTCGCGCCGGCAAGGTTCGCTATCTCGGGGTTGCCAATTTCTTCGAGTGGGAGATCTGCGAGGCGCAATGGATCGCGGAAAAGTACCGCCTGACGCCGTTCGTCTCGGCGCAGGATTTCTATAACCTGCTCTATCGCGACATCGAAAAGCGCATGGAGCCGTTCTGCGTGAAGTACGGCATCGGGATGAATTCCTACTTCCCGCTGGCCGGCGGCCTGTTGTCCGGGGTCTATCGCCGCGACCAGGCGGTGCCGGAGGGCACCCGCGCCGCCGCCAATCCGAATTACGCGGCCTGGAACAGCAAACGGAACTGGGATGTCCAGGAGGCCTTGAGCCGGTTTGCCGAGCAGCGCGGCTGGACGCTGCCGCAGATGTCGCTGGCCTGGCTGCTGTCGCGTCCGGCGATGTCCACCATCATCGCGGGTGCGGACAGGCCCGAGCATATCGCGGCCAATATCAAGGCGCTCGATATCAAATTCACGCCGGAGGATCTGACGGAAATCGACCGCATCACCCTGGTGGATGAAGACCGCAGCGTCGCGCCGGTCTATCGCAAGCTGAGGCCGGAAAAAGTCCACGAGTTCGATACCATGCAGGCGGCGAAAGCGACCGCTCGGCCATGAAACCCCGATCGGGCTAGGTCACCGCCAGGCGCTGGCTGTAGCGGGGATCCCGCCACGGCTCGCCGCGCACGCAGTCGGCAAGGATCCCGGCGGCGTCCCAGACGTCGCTGAGGCGAAGATATAGCGGCGCAAAGCCGAAGCGCATCACGTCGGGTTCGCGAAAATCACCGACCACGCCGCGCGCGATCATCGCCTGGATGGTCGAATAGCCGTGTTCGAAGGCGACCGCGACCTGGCTGCCGCGCAGCGCCGGCTGGCGCGGGGTCATGATCTCGAGACCGGGCAGCAGCGCGGCGACCCGCGTCATGAACAGCTCGGTCAACGCCAGGCTCTTCCGCCTCAACGCTGCGATGTCGACGCCATCAAGCGCATCGAGCGCGGCCTCGACGCCGCGCAGCGAGATGATCGGCGGCGTTCCGCACAGGAAGCGCTTGATCCCGGCATCGGGCCGGAAGTCGCGGTCGAAGGCAAACGGGGCCGCGTGCCCCCACCAGCCCGACAATGGATGCCTTGCCGCGGCCTGATGCGCCTTTGCCACCGCGATGAAGGCGGGCGACCCGGGGCCGCCGTTGAGGTATTTGTAGGTGCAGCCGACCGCAAAATCGATGGCGTTGCGGTCGAAGCCGATCTCGATCACCCCGGCGGAATGGCAGAGGTCCCACACCATCAGGGCGCCGGCCCTGTGCACCTGTTCGGTGATGCCGGCGATATCGAGCAGGGCGCCGCTGCGGTAATCGACATGCGACAGCACCACCACCGCGACCCTGTCGTCGAGCAGCGCTTCGAGCGACGGGCCGTCGGCGCCGACCAGGCGTCGCTGCATCGGCCGGCCGGCGGAGCCGATCGCGCCTTCGATGATATAGAGGTCGGTGGGAAACGACGCCGCTTCCGCGATCACCACGTCGCGGTCGGGCCGCAGCCCGATCGCGGCGTGAACGGCCTTGTACAGATTGATCGAGGTGGTGTCGCACACCACGCTCTGGCCGGGCGCGGCGCCGATCAGCGCGCCGACGCGGTCGCCGAGCCGCAGCGGCATCTCGAACCATCCGGCCGAATTCCAGCTCTTGATCAGGTCATGAGCCCACTCCTGCTCGATGGTACGGCAAAGCATGCCTGCAGCCGCGCGCGGCATCGGTCCGAGCGAATTGCCGTCGAGGTAGATGAGGTCGTCCGGAACCACGAAACGGTCGCGCAACGCGCCGAGCGGATCGCAGGCATCGCGCGCAACGCAGGCATCTCGCGTCAGGGCGGCGTCGGACGTGGTCATCGAAAACCTCACAACAGCTCGAACAAGGCGCTCCGCACATCCGCGGCGCCGAGCGCACCAGGACGGCAGCCGGCAGGCGAGCCGTCCGAGCATAGGGCGCGCGAGCGGATTGGCAACAACGTCAGTTGCAACAGGCCCGACCGAAATGCCGATTGACAGCAAAAATCCATTCTTTTACATTTAAAACAATATCGGCCGGCTCCGCGCGCGTTGTCTGTTCAGCCGCGGCGACGGATGTCGGTGGTTCGAAACGGCGTCCTTGCCGGGTTTCGGTCCGGACTTCGGACGCGAGTGAACATCCCATGGTCGAAAATCCCCGCGATCCGCCGACAAGCGACATCAAGCCGGGGTCCCGCGAGGTGATGTCCTATTCGGACTATCTGGGGCTCGACGGGATTCTGAGCGCGCAGCGGCCGCTCTCCACCGCCCATGACGAGATGCTGTTCATCATCCAGCATCAGACCTCCGAGCTGTGGATGAAGCTTGCGATCCACGAGCTCAGCGCCACCTGCCAGCTGATCGCGGCCGACAATCTGCAGCCGGCGTTCAAGACGCTGTCGCGGGTGTCCCGGATTCTCGAGCAGCTCAATTCCGCCTGGGACGTGCTTCGCACCATGACGCCGAGCGAATACACCCGGTTTCGCGAGTCGCTCGGCACTTCCTCCGGCTTTCAGTCCTACCAGTACCGGCTGATCGAGTATCTGGCCGGCAACAAGAATGCCGCGATGATGCGCTCCCACCTGCATAACCCGCCGGTGCTGGAGCGTCTCGAGGCGGCGCGCCGGGCTCCCGGCATCTACGATCTCACCATCCGGCTGCTGCAGCGTCGCGGCCTCGGCATCGACCCGGCCGTCCTGCAACGCGACGTCTCGCTATCGCATGCCGCCGACGACAGCGTCCGGGCGGCATGGCTGTCGGTGTATCGCGATCCCGCCGGTTTCTGGGAGCTTTACGAACTTGCCGAAAAGCTGGTGGATTTCGAGGATTATTTCCGCCGCTGGCGCTTCAATCACGTCACCACGGTGGAGCGGGTGATCGGCTTCAAGCGGGGTACCGGCGGTACCTCGGGTGTTTCCTACCTGCGCAACATGCTGGACGTGGTGCTGTTTCCCGAGCTGTGGCAGGTGAGGACCGAACTGTAATGGCCATCATCGACATATCGCCATCGCTGCGCGTCGGCATGGGCGTATTTCCCGGCGACGCCGCCTTTCGCAGCAGTCGGACATTCAGCATCGGGCCGGACTGCCCGGTCAACGTCGCCGAGATCGCGATGTCGACGCATTGCGGGGCGCATGCCGACGCGCCGCTGCACTACGATCCCGAGGGCGCCAGTATCGACAGGCTTGATCTTGCCGACTTCATCGGCCCGGCCAGGGTGATCGACGCGCGCGGCCCGGGTCCGCTTTGCGGCTTTGACGAAATCTCGGCCGCCCTTGTCGATGCGCCGCCGCGGCTGCTGTTCAGGCTGATGGACCGGCTCGATCCGATGGTCTGGCCGGCCGGTTTCCGCGCGCTGGCTGCGGATGCGGTCGAGCGTCTGGCGCTGCACGGCACGCGCCTGATCGGCGTCGACGTTCCGTCGATCGATCCGGAGACCTCGAAGGAACTGCCCTGCCACATGGTGTGCCGCGCCCACGATCTCCGGATCATCGAAAATCTCTTGCTCGCGGATGTCGCTGCCGGCGACTATGAATTGATCGCGCTGCCGCTCAAGCTCGCAGGCCTCGACGCCGCACCGGTTCGCGCGGTGCTGCGGCGATAGACGATGCGGCCGGGAGTTGCCGTCGCGGCTTCGCGATCCGCCTGACGCTGCCGATTAACCGTTTACCGGCAGATCGAACAGGTCCGGCTCCGGAACCAGGCTGGTGCGCAGCCGCGCATCATGGGCAGTTTCGAACGAGCGAAACATGCCGCGCCCCTCCGATTTGGCGCGATACAGCGCAAGGTCGGCGTTGTTCAGCACGGTCTCGGCGTCGCAGCCGCTGCCGGGCGAGATGGCGATCCCGATGCTGACGCCGATGCTGATGAGCCGACCGTCCAGACCGTAGACGGCGCCGAGCGATTGGATCAGCCGCATGGACAGCGCTTCCGCATCGGATGGATGGTCGATTCCGGCCTGGATGATGGCGAATTCGTCGCCGCCGAGCCGCGCCACGGTGTCGATATCCCGAACCGCTCTCCGCATGCGCTCTGCCACCGCTCGCAGAAGCGCGTCGCCGACGGCGTGGCCGAAGCCGTCATTGACCGGCTTGAAGCGATCGAGGTCGAGGCAGAGCAGCGCGAAGGTTTCGCCGCGACGCGACAATGCCAACGCCTGTTCCAGCCGTTCCCGGAACAGCAGGCGATTGGCGAGACCCGTCAGCGCATCATGATGCGCCATGTGGGTGATCTGCGCTTCCGCGCAGAGTCGCTCGGTGACGTCGTCAAGCGTGAACAGCCAGCCGCCGCCGGAGATCGGCGAAAAGCTCACCGCCAGTCGGCGTCCGTCCTCGAGCTCGAGCATGTGCGACATCGGCGCTACGTTGGCAATGTTGGCCAGGATTGCGGTCACCATTTCCCGTGCGGCGGCGCTCGCGATCACGCCGGCCGCGACGGACAGATCCAGAAGCGCGGTGATGTCGATTCCGGCGAGATCGCCGGCTGCCGAGATGCCGAGCATCGTTGCGTGCCGGGCATTGGCCACCACCAGGCGATCGCCGGCATCGAAGATCGCCAGCCCCTGCGACATGTGGTCGAGTGCCGCGCCCAACCGGGCGTGCTGGATCCGGGCCTGATCCTGGGCGATCTCGCGTTCGCGCGCGAGCGCCAGTTCGGCGCCGGCGACCGCCAGCAGCCGCTGGCTGCGCAGCTGGCGCATCATCAGCAGGCCAAGACCGATGATCACCGATTCCAGCAACGCCGTGGCCGCCAATAAATAATCCCGCAGATGGCGCCACTCCGTCAGCGCCTGATCGACGGTCCTCTCGATGCTGATGGCGAGCGGATAGTCCGGCAACAGGCTGACCGCAACCAGCTTGTCCTGGCCGTCCGCCGGATCGATCCGGCGCTCCAGGTCACTGAATGAACCGGTTGCGAGCAGCTCGTGGAAATGCACGCTGATCGGAAATCTCCGGCCGATATCCTGCTCGGCATGCGGAAAACTCACGAACTGCACCCCGTCCTGCCGAAACAACGTCACCGAGCTGTTGGCGCCGAGGTCGGCCGACTGGTACAGCCGCTCGAAATCCGGCAGGTTGAGTGCCGCCACGATCAGTCCCAGAAAGCTGCCGTCGGACGACACGATCTTACGCGCGACGATTACTGTCCAGGTCGAGATCGCCCGGCTCCGGATCGGTTCGCTGATGTAGGTCATGCGCTGAGGATCGGTCTTCAGTGCTGAAAAGAACTGCCGATCCGACACGTTGACCGGCTTGGCCGGCCAACTGAGGCTGAAGTTGATCAGATTGCCATCGGCATCCAGCAGCGTGAGCGTGTGGATCTGCGGCAGGCCCTCAATCCTGTTGCGCAGTTCGTCGTGAATTTCCCTGCCGGCCATCTCCCGGCGAAATTGCCCGGGGGTCTCGATGCCCCTGAGCCGCTCCAGCAGTCCGGTCTGGACCAGATCGACCGACTGCAGCGAACGGTCGGCCTGCTGTGCCAGCACCAGGGCCAGGCGTTGCAGTTCGCTGCCGGATGCCAACAGGGCCCGTTGCCGCAAATTTGAAACCAGCAGGCCGGCAAAACCCGCGATGCCGATCCCCAGCACCAACGCGCAAACCAGGAGCGATCGTCCGGCGCCGCCGGCGGTTTTGGTCAAGAATGACATTTTTACGCAAGTTGGATACGCCCAAGCCAGGCACTGGCGACGAGACTAGCCGCGGCAGCGTTGAACGCGCGTTAATTCAATCCACGTAAAAAGCCCGATTACCGCTCACCAGGTGCCGGTTCGGACGATGGGCTGCCCTTGGAACCTGTCCGGTTACGCCGACCGTGTCGGCGCAACCGGACCAGGCCGTCCGCGGTCCGACCGCGGGCCGCATCAGTTGGCGGCGAAGCGCGGCTCGGTGCAGCCGCCGCAGACCCAGGGCCATGACCAGTCCGCCACCTTGCCCTTGTTGGCCTCGACATACGGGCTCCAGGCGCGTGGCGGCAGCGCCTTGCTCTTGTAGACGATGCTGAACTGGCCGTCGGCCTGGATCTCGCCGATCATCACCGGCTTGGCCATGTGGTGATTGCTGCCCATCACCACTTCGAAGCCCGACGGCGACTTGACCTTCTGGCCGATCATCGCCTGGCGCACCGCCTCGACATCGGTGGTGCCGGCCTGCTGGACGGCCTGGACCCACATGTGGAACAGGATGTAGGCCGATTCCATCGGGTCGTTGGTGACGCGCTTGGGGTTCTTGGTGTAGGCGCGCCATTTCGCGATGAACGCCTTGTTCTCCGGCGTGTTCACCGACTGGAAGTAGCTCCACGCCGCCAGATGTCCGACCAGCGGCTTGGTGTCGACGCCGGCGAGTTCCTCCTCGCCGACCGAGAAGGCGATCACCGGGATGTCGGTGGCCTTGATGCCCTGGTTGCCGAGTTCCTTGTAGAGCGGCACGTTGGCGTCGCCGTTGACCGTCGAGATCACCGCGGTCTTCTTGCCGGACGATCCGAATTTCTTGATCGCCGCCACCTCGGTCTGCCAGTCGGAAAAGCCGAACGGGGTGTAGTTCTCCATGATGTCTTCGTCCTTGACGCCCTTGGTCTTGAGGAAGGCGCGGATGATCTTGTTGCTGGTGCGCGGATAGACATAGTCGGTGCCTTCGAGCACGAAGCGCTTCACGTCGCCGCCCTCATGGCTCATGAGATATTCGACCGCCGGCACCGCCTTGTTGTCGGGCACCGAGCTGCCGTAGAAGATATTGTAGGAGGCTTCCTCGCCTTCATATTCCAGCGGATAGAACAGCAGCCCGTCGAGTTCCTCGAATACCGGCAGCACCGACTTGCGGGATACCGAGGTCCAGCAGCCGAACACGGCGGCGACCTTGTCCTTGGTCAGGAGTTCGCGGGCCTTTTCCGCAAACAGCGGCCAGTTCGAGGCCGGATCGACCACGATCGGTTCGATTTTCTTGCCGAGCAGGCCGCCCTTGGCGTTGACCTCGGCGACCTCCATCAGCATCAGGTCTTTCAGGATGGTTTCGCTGATCGCCATGGTGCCCGACAGCGAATGCAGGATTCCGATCTTGATGGTGTCGTCGGCCCTGGCGGCGGTGAAGCCGGATCCGAGGAGGGCGAGAATGGCGGCCGCGGCGGATAGCCAGCGGATTCGTGCGGTGCTCATGGGTTCTCCTTTGGGTTCGAATGCCGGGAGCTTCGCGCTTCGCGAGCTGCTCCCCCTGCGTCCATTCAGTGACGCGACGCTTGCATGAAGCGGCAGCCGGCAAGGAGAGCCGCCGCGGGAAAATGCCATGGCTCCATCGGCTGACCTTGCGATGGGCGCGGCATTGGCTGGATTGCCCAGCAGTTGGACGGTCGTGCAGGGTTTCGGGCAGAACCTGCATCGGCGCTGGGCAGCCGGCCACGGCATTGCGCCGTGATGAGTCCAGTCGCTGGCAATCCGAGGGGACCAGTCCAGATCGGCCGACAAACCCGCTGACATCGTTGGAAATCGCGTCATTATTCGGCTGACTGGACCCATAACTGGCCCAGCCTTTGCTCCGTCCCGGGGATCGGGCAGGCCCAGGCAGCTGATATGCAGATTTCCGTTCTCCTTGACCGGTCGCGGCCGGAGTCGCTGACGATGCAGATGGTCGATCAAATTCGCGAAGCCATTCGCTGCGCGCGGATCGGACCGGGGACGCGGCTGCCCTCGTCGCGGCGGCTGTCGGAGCAGCTGGCGATTTCCCGCAACACCGTGGTTCGCGCCTACGATCTGTTGCTGATGGAAGGCATCGTCGAGTCGCGTCCGGCGTCGGGAATCTATGTCGCGGAGCAGATGCCGCGCATCGCTGCGCCGCCGCATCCGGTGTCGGAGGCGCCCGATCCATTCGCGCAGCGCATGCCGATGCCGTTGCGTCACGGGCGCGCACAGAACCCGGCACGCGCCGGCGCCAGCCGCCTGCTCTACGATTTCTTTCCGGGCCGTCCCAGCGCCGATCTGTTTCCGCTGAAGACCTGGCGGCGACTGCTGCAGAGCAATCTGTCGCACGGCGGCGGCGTCGGTCTTACGCAATATGGCGATCCGGCCGGGCTTCCTGCGCTGCGCACCGCCATCGCCAATCATCTGGCCGCGGCACGCGGCATTGTCGCCGATCCGAGCCGGATCGTGATCATATCCGGAATCCAGGAAGGCCTGACGCTGGCGGCGCGGCTGTTTCTTTCGCGCGGCGCGCTCAGCGTGGTCGAGGATCCCTGCTACCACGGCGCGGCATCGAGCTTCGAGGCCGCGGGCGCCGAGGTCGTCAGCGTCGCGGTCGATCAGGATGGATTGATCCCGGAATACCTGCCGCAGCGCACCGCGTCGCTGCTCTACACCACGCCCGCGCATCAATATCCGACCGGCGCCATGCTGTCGGCGCAACGGCGCAGCGAGCTGATCGGCTGGGCGCGGCGCTACGGCTGTTATGTCATCGAGGACGATTATGATTGCGACATCCGCTACCAGGGCGCGCATCTGCCGCCGCTGGCGGCGCTGGCGCCCGACTGCACCATTCATATCGGAACGTTTTCCAAATCGCTCGGGGCCGGATTGCGGCTCGGCTACATGGTGGTCCCGGAACACATCGCCGATGCCGTGGCTTGCGAAAAACGCCTGCTCAACCATGGCAATCCCTGGCTGGAGCAGGCGAGCCTGGCCGACTTCATGCACAGCGGCAGCTATGCCGCCCACCTGCTTCGGGTCCGCTCCCACTACAAGGACAACCGCGACAGCCTGGTTGCCGCGCTGCGACGCAATTTCGGCGACGTCGTGGTCGACGGCGAGATCGGCGGCCTGCACGTGCTGTGGCACCTGCCGCCCGGCATTCCGGACGCGGTGACGGTCGAGGCGCTGGCGCTGCGGGCGCGGGTCGGCGTCTATTCGCTGGGATCGGCGCAGGTGCATTTCCGCCGCCAGACCGCGCTGACCAGCCGGGCCATCATGCTCGGCTATGCGGCGCTGTCGCCCAGGCAGATCGAGAAGGGAATTGCCCGGCTCTCGGATGCGATCGACGACGCCATCGACGATCCGGCAACCGACATGACCGCGCTGTTTTCCGACCGCTTTGCCCTGCCGCAGGCGATCCGGCCGCCGAAACCGCATCTGGCCCCACGACTTCGACAGCAGCCGGCTCTACGTCATCCGGCACCGCATCGTGCATTTTCGGGAAAGCCGATCGCACGACAAGGTGGCGCGCCAATGCCCGTTCTGAAAAACATCTATCGCTATCCGATCAAGGGCCTGAGCGCGCAGCCGCTGCCCGGCGTCGAATTGCAGGCCAAAAAGCCGTTCCCGCACGATCGCGTCTTCGCGCTGGTGCGGCCGGGCGCCCCGTTCGATACCAGCGAACCCAAATGGGGCAAGAAGGGATTGTTCGTGATGCTGATGCTGGAAGAGGCGTTGGCGCGGGTCCGCACCTCGCTCGATGTCGAAACCCTGCAGCTGACCATCACCCAGGACAATCACCAGCTGATCGTCGCCGATCTCAACCAGGATGCCGCCCGCGCCAGGGTCGAGGAAATTTTCTGGCAGCTGGTTCCGGCCCTGCGCGCGGCGCCGACCCTGGTTCGCTCGCAGGGCGGCCACTTCATGGACAAGCCCGACAACGTCATTTCGCTGATCAATCTGGCGACGGTGCGCAGCCTGGAGCAGCAGTGGGGCATCAAGATCGATCCCTTGCGCTTTCGGGCCAATTTCTACATCGACGGCGCTGCCCCCTGGGAGGAATTCGACTGGGTCGGCAGCGACATCCGGATCGGCGACGGACTGTTTCGGGTCGATCGCCGCAACGGCCGGTGCGGCGCCACCAATGTCAACCCGGAAACCGGCCGCCGCGATCTCGATCTGCCGGGCTCGCTGCGCGCCGCCTTCGGACACAAGGAACTCGGCATCTACCTGATCGCACGGGAAGGCGGCAGCGTGCGTGTCGGGGATCCGGTTTACACCCCGGCGCCGTCGGGCGCCGGCCATGTCGTCCGCCCCTCCGCCGGCGTGCGTCGCCCCGGCCTGCAGCAGTTCATCTGTGGCGGATGCTATTTCATCTATGAGCCTTCCACCGGGATTCCGGATCAGGCAATCGCCCCGGGCACGCCGTTTGCCGCGATCCCGGCGAATTGGCGCTGCCCGGATTGCGGGACCGAGAAATCGACCTTCCGTCCCCATGTCGAACCGTCGCCTTCGCTGACCGCATTGTGAACAATTGGCGATACAAGGCCGCCGCTGGTCCAATCCCTCGGCGGCGGTGCGGGTCACGAAGCTTGCCGTCACAGGACTGTCATCGAATGCGCCAACAGCTGGTTCGGCACGCATTCGAGGGCACCAATGGACTACTTCCGGCGTTTCACCTTCCTGTTCGCGGCCCCCGTGTTCGATACCGACGATCTCGAGGGGCTGCGTTTCAACCAGATCGTCAGCGAGATCGAGCGCTCCGGCTTCGAAGTCGTCAGGGCACGCAGGCTCGAGGACGCCGAAATCGCGGTGCAGACCGATGCGGCCATCGGCTGCATGGTGGTCGACTGGGGCAAAAAGGGCCTGGAAGGCAAGACCGCCGCGCTGATCAACCTGATGCGACGACGCGGCCTCGACTTCCCGATCATCCTTCTGATCCGCCGCAGACGTTTCGAAGACCTGCCGGTCGAGGTGCTCGACTTCATCGACGGCTATGTCTTCCTGTCGGAGGAGACGCCGCCGTTTATCGCCAAGAACCTGATCAGCCGCTTGAAGCAATATGCCGAGACCCTGAAGACGCCGTTTTTCGGCGCGCTGGTCGACTACGCCGAAGAGGGCAACCATCTGTGGACCTGTCCGGGCCACAATGGCGGCGTGTTCTACAGCCGCAGTCCGATCGGCCGGGTGTTCGTCGAGCACCTGGGCGAGGCGGTGTTCCGCGACGACCTCTACAATTCGGTGCTCGACCTTGGCGACCTGCTGACCCACGAAGGCCCGGCGCTGAAGGCGCAACAGGAAGCGGCGCGGATCTTCGGTGCGGAAAAAACCTATTTCGTGCTCAACGGGACCTCGACGTCCAACAAGGTGGTGCTAGGCGCGCTCGTGACCGACGGCGACCTCGTGCTGTTCGACCGCAACAATCACAAGGCCGCCCATCATGGCGCGCTGACGATGGCCGGTGGCATTCCGCTGTATATTCCGACGGTGCGCAACGCCTGGGGCCTGATCGGCCCGATGCGCTGGGACGCTTTCGATGAAACCGCCTTGCGCGAGCGCATCCGCAACCATCCCCTGATCGGGGATCCCGAGGCCTGGCGCAAGCCGCGTCCCTTCCGCGTCGCCGTGGTCGAACAGTGCACCTATGACGGCACGATTCACAGCGCCGAGATGATCCTCCAGCGGATCGGCCATCTCTGCGAGTACATCCTGTTCGACGAAGCCTGGGCAGGCTTCATGAAGTTTCATCCGCTCTACGCCGGGCGTTTCGCCATGGGGCTGTCGGGTCTCGGCCCGGACGCGCCGGGCATCATCGCGACCCAGTCGTCCCACAAGCAGCTGGCGAGCTTCTCCCAGGCCTCGCAGATCCACGTCAAGGATCGTCACATAAAGGGCCAGAAGCGCCGCATCGAACACCGGCGTTTCAATGAGAGCTTCATGCAGCACGCCTCGACTTCGCCGTTCTATCCGCTGTTCGCCTCGCTGGATGTCGGCGCGCAGATGATGAAGGGCCGCTCCGGCGAAGTGCTCTGGGACGACACCATCCGCCTCGGAATCGAACTGCGAAAGAAGATGCGCGCGGTGCGGCGGGAATTCGAGGAAAAGGAGGCGCGCCCGGAACGCCGCTGGTTCTTCGATCCGTTCGTACCCGACCGGGTGTCGATCCCCGACGCTTCACGCGACGGCGCCGTCCACAATGTCGCCTGGGAGACGATCAGCACCGACCTGCTCGCCAGCAACCCATCCTATTGGCAGCTCGGCCCGGACTCCGTTTGGCACGGCTTCCCGGATCTGACGGCGGGCTTTGCCATGACCGACCCCAACAAGCTGACGGTACTGACGCCCGGGTTCGACCCGGCGACAGGCGGCTACGCCGACCACGGCATCCCCGCCCCGGTGGTGGCGCAATATCTGCGCGAAAACCGCATCGTGGCGGAGAAGAACGACCTCAACTCGCTGTTGTTTCTGCTCACTCCCGGCGTCGAATCCAGCAAGGCCGGCACCCTGATCAGCGGCCTCGTCGCCTTCAAGAAGTTGCACGACGACAACGCCCTTTTGGAAGAGGTGATTCCGGAATTCTACCAGCGCCGGTCGGCGCGCTATGCCGGCGTGCGGCTGCGCGATCTCTGTGCCGACATGCACCGGTTTTTCCGCGACGCCGGCGTGAGCGCGCTGCAGTCGAAGCAGTTCGTCGCGGAGCACCTGCCGGATGTCGCGATGTCGCCGCGCGATGCGACGCGCTACCTGGTGCGCAACGACGTCGAATATCGTCCGATCGACGCCATTGCCGGCCGCATTGCGACGACGCCGTTCGTGGTCTATCCACCCGGCATCGCCACCGTCGTGCCTGGCGAGCGGCTCACCGAGCGCGCCCAGCCCATGATCGACTATCTGAAAATGTTCGAAAGCTGCTTCAATACCTTTCCCGGCTTCGATGTCGAGATCCAGGGCGTCTACAGGGAAGTGGATCCGTCGGGCCGTATCCGGCTGCATACCTACGTGGTCTGCGAATGAACGGGCCGATCGAAACGACGGGACCGGCTGCGACCGGCGGTCAGCCGGTGCTGGTGCGTGCCTCGCGCGACAGCGACGTCGAGGCGATGCTGGCGATCTATCGAAACCACATCCGCCGCGGGATCGAGGATGCCGTCGACGACAGCGGCACACCGGAGCCGGAGGACCTGCGCGATCGCCGCAAGAACCTCCGCAATCATCGTCTGCCGCATCTGGTGGCCACCCATGGCGGCGAGGTGGTGGGCTACGCCTATGTGGTGCTGTTTCGCAAGCGACCGGCATACCGCTACGCCGTCAAGCATTCGATTTATGTGCATCACCAGCATGTCGGGCGCGGCGTCGGAGGGCTGCTTTTGCAGGAGCTGATCGACGTCTGCGCGGCGACCGGGTTTCGGCAGATGATCGGCTACATAGATGCCGACAACACGGCATCGCTCGCCATCCACGAAAAATTCGGCTTTCGCAGGGTCGGGCTGCTTCCCGGGATCGCCTATCGATACGGCCGCTGGGCCGACACCGTCATGGTGCAGCGCTCTCTCGCTGCGGGATCGACCGAGCCGCCGGAGCTTGCCGGCTTCGGTCGCTGAGCTCGCCGCGAAGACCGACACGACCGCGAGCCGTTGCGGCCGCCGGTTACTGCAAGGCATATCTCTAACAATCCGCCGCGACGTCGTCTTGCTGTCAAGCTTCGACGGATAAAGTTTCGCGCCTCGACGCCGCGAAAAGCGAAGGAGGCTGCCGGGAAATCATGGCGCGGGAGCCGAAGATGTTGGATTGCGAAATTCTGTTCGAGCCCTATCCTGACGACGAGCTCAAATGCTTCGTCACCGAAGGTGTCGATCTTCATACCATCGCCGTGACCGGGATGTCCGACTGGTACCCTTGCAATTTCTTCGTGAAAAGCGACCGCGGCGAATGGCTGGGCGGCCTGTACGGCAATATCTGGGGCGGGTGGCTGCATGTCAAAGCTCTCTGGGTGATCAAGAGCGATCAGCGCCGCGGCCACGGCCGACGCCTTCTTCAAGCCGCCGAATCCTACTCGCTGGAGAAGGGCTGCCGGGCCGCTTCGCTGGAGACCTTCAGCTTCCAGGCGCGCCATTTCTACGAGAAGCTGGGATATGAGGTTTTCGGACAACTGAAGGATTATCCGCCGGGCCATGTCAAATATTTCCTGACCAAGCGGCTGCAACAAACTCAGCCGGCTTCGTAGCCGGGCGTCGTTCCGCGGCGAGCGCCGGCCCGGATTCGCGCAGCGGGTGGTAACCATCGATCGGCGTCGCTATGGTGCCGGGGATCGATCGCGGGAATCCCGTCAACATCAACCATGGCGAGACCAGCTTGGAAACCATTGCCGTTGCCCTGTTTCTGCTGCTGGCCGTCGCGGTCAGCGGCGCGCTTGCACGGATGTTTCCCCTGCTGCTGCCGTTGCCTCTCGTGCAGATCGCGTTCGGGGCGGCCATTGCCTCGGTCGCCAGTCTCGGCGTCGAGCTGCAGCCGGATATTTTCTTCCTGCTGTTCCTGCCGCCGCTGCTCTTCCTGGACGGCTGGCGTATCCCGAAACAGGGACTGTTCCGCGACAAGGCAACGATCCTGGAACTGGCATTCGGCCTCGTGGTGTTCACGGTGGTTGGTATAGGATACTTCGTCAGCTGGATGATTCCGGCAATGCCGCTCGCCGTCGCGTTCGCGCTGGCTGCGATCGTTTCTCCCACCGATCCGGTCGCGGTGTCTGCGATTGCTGCCCATGTGCCGATCCCGAGACGGCTGATGCACATCCTCGAAGGCGAATCGCTGCTCAACGATGCGTCGGGCCTGGTGTGCATGCGCTTTGCTGTCACGGCGGCGCTGACCGGGGTGTTCTCTCCCCTCGACGCCCTCGGCACCTTCCTCTGGATTGCAATCGGCGGCGTCGCCATTGGCGCCGGCGTGACCTGGATCGCGACCGTTTCGAAGAACTGGGTATCGCAGCACTTCGGCGAGGACACCGGTTCGCAGATCTTGATCAGCCTGCTGATCCCGTTCGGGGCGTATCTTCTGGCCGAGCATCTGCAATGCTCGGGAATTCTCGCGGCGGTTGCCGCCGGCATCACCATGAGCTACGTCGAACAAAGCGGCCGGGCGCTCGCCGTAACCCGGGTTCGGCGCAGCGCGGTCTGGGATCTGGTTCAGTTCAGCGCCAACGGCATCATTTTCGTGCTGCTCGGCGAGCAGCTTCCCCAGCTGTTCACCGGTGCGGCGCGGGTGGTCAGCGAGACCGGACACCATGAATCGATCTGGCTGCTGGTTTATGTCGTCGCCATCACCCTCGCGCTTGCGGTGTTGCGCTTCCTCTGGGTCTGGACCTCGCTGCGTTTCACCCTGTTTCGGGCCGCGCTGAAAGGCCAGCACCCTTACATGCCGGGCTGGCGTCTGATCGCGGCGGCATCGCTCGCCGGCGTGCGGGGAACCATCACGCTGGCCGGCGTGCTGACGTTGCCCTTGACGATGAACGACGGGTCGCCGTTTCCGGCGCGCGACCTCGCTGTTTTCCTCGCCGCCGGAATCATCATCGTGTCGCTGGTCGCGGCAAGCCTCGGCCTGCCGTATCTGCTCAGGAATCTGGAGCTGCCGCCCGAGCCGTCGGGGCAGGAGCAGGAGGATCTGGCGCGCGTCGCGGCGGCCGAGGTCGCGATCCAGGCCGTCGAGCAGGCGCAGCACGAGATGGGTGAAGGCCGCAGCGACGCCGACCTTTACAGCGATGCCGGAGTTCGCATCATGGAGCTCTATCGCCAGCGCATCGACAGCCGGTCCAAAACCGGCAAGGAGGCGGCGCTGGCTCGCAAGATCGACGAGATCGAGCGAAAACTTCGGCTTGTCGGGCTTCGCGCCGAACGGAGCGAGTTCTACCGGATGGCGCGGGCGCGCCAGCTCTCCGACGAGACAGCCCGCAAGCTGGTCAGGGAGGTTGATCTGCTGGAGTCCCGCTTCGGTATGAAATGAGGCGCGACTGCTATGCTGCCCGGTCGTACGGGCCTTGCCGCCGCGGGTTTGGCGTTCTCGGCGTCAAGCCGCCGAGAAGCGCTCCAGGTCCAGGGCGAGTGGATCGAGCGGCTGGCGGTTTCCGATCTGGGCCATCCAGCACCAAAGCTCAAGCACGAAATAGAGGTGGTAAAGCTCCAGGGTCGGCGACCAGTGTCGTCGTCCTGTGGCGCCGTAGCCTTCCAGTACCGCGTTCCTGGCTGCCGCGTTGAGATAATAGAGGGTCTTGGCCACGTCCATCAGCGGATCTCCCGCCAGCGCGCCCTCAAAGTCCAGGACGCCGGAAAGCAGCGCATCGCCTTCCGTGAGGCGGGCAAGGACGTTGCCTGCGTGAAGATCGTTATGGCAGAGCACCGGGCCGGCGCATTCGCGGCAGAGGTCGGCGTGCTTCGAGAAATATGCTGCGACCCGCCGCGCGAGGGCGGCGGCGCCGCCGCGCTCGGCGAACTCCTTCAGCTTCCTGTCGAATTGGCAGCACAGGTAGTCGTGATTGGTCAGGTGCGGCGTGGAAATTCCGCTGGCGCCGATGTAGCCGAATGCCTGCATGGGGATGCGATGAAAGTCGCGGAGCAGGAGTCCGATCTGTCGGTACGCGGAGGCCACCTGGTGCTCCGTCAGACCGGGTTCGAGCGTTGCCAGATTCGAGCCGGCGAGCCTGGTCATCAGGATAAAATTGAGATGGAGCAAACGTTTCGAGTCATCCGCGAGCAATATGCGCGGGGTCGGAACCCTGAGACGGGCCTCGAGCAGCGAGGCAACGCTCGCTTCCTTCCGCATCTTCCAGTGCAGCGAGTCCGGATACACCTTGAGAACGAGCGGCTGATTGGCGCCTTCGAACGCGATCTCGTAGGTTGCGGCAATTTCGCCGCCGTGAATCCTGGAAACGGCTGCAACCCTGTGATCCGTCAGCACGCTTTCAACGATTGCCTGCGCGGTAGCCACCGGCACATCGGGTTCGGGACGAATACGCATGACCCGGCCAGGCTCAATCCATGCAAATCGCCATGCAAGATTGCTCCCGGCGCCGCCTGTCCGCAAGTGGCAGCCTTGTCGGACGTTCCGCGATGCCGGCCTTGTCTCGGTCGTGTGGGCCGGAGCGGAGGTGCGCAAATGCCGATGGATTATGGCTTCACGCCCGGGATTCCGGCAATGCCCGGATCGAACTGGAGGACACGCTCGATCCATTTCGCCGTCCGCAGCAGATGGTGGTCCTGCCGGTAGCCGCCGACGACCTGCAGGCCGAGCGGCAGGCGATTTTTGCCGAATCCCGCCGGCAGCGACAGCGCCGGCACGCCGAGCAAGGTCCATGGCGCGCAATATTCAGCGTTGCCGGTGAAGCCGAGGCCCTCCGGCGCCTCGCCGAACGCCGGCAGGGTCAGGATGGCGTCGAAGCCGCGGATCTGCGCCGGGAAGGCCGACCGCAGGTTTTCCTGAAGCTGCCGGGCGGCAAGATATTGCCAGGCGGCATGGGCCTTGCCGGCCTCGACCAGCGATTTCAGCTGATCGCTGCAACGGTCCGGATAGCGCGCGACCAGATCGGAGAAAATCTGCGCCGCCTCGCTGCCGAGGATGATGTTGATGGCGTCCCAGTCGGCGCCATCGAGTTCGCCGAGTTGGAGTTCTTCGAGAACCGCCCCGGCTTGGCGCAGTCCGGCGACCGCCGCCTCGAATACCTGCTGTTGTTCGGGTTCGGCTCTCGACCATTTCTCGAACCGCACGATGGCCAGGCGCGGCCGCTCCAGCGGCGCCACGCCTTGCTCGGCATCGACGGCAAAGCCGGGAAGGGGTCGGCCGTGCGGATCGCTATCGCTCGAGCCGGCAAGCAGCGACAGCGCCAGGGCCACATCGTCGACACGGCGGGCGAACAGGCCGACATGGTCGAGCGAGGGGCTCAAGGGATGCACGCCGCTGCGCGGGATGGCGCCGAAACTCGGCTTGAAGCCGACCACGCCGTTGAAGGCGGCCGGCCGGATCACCGAGCCGAGCGTCTGGGTGCCCAGCGCCAGCGGCACCAAGCCGGCTGCGACCGCCGCGGCCGAGCCCGATGACGATCCGCCCGGCGTATGGCGGGGATTCCACGGATTGACCGTCGGTCCGGGATGGCGCCAGGCAAATTCCGTCGACACCGTCTTGCCGAAGATGGTGGCGCCGAGATTGCGCAGCCGCTCGACCACCCAGGCGTCGGCGGCGGGGACATGGTCGCGGTAGATCGGCGAGCCGTTGCTGGTCGGCATGTCCGATGTCGCGATGATGTCCTTGATGGCGACGGGAATGCCGGACAGCGGACCCGGCCGGCGCGGGACGTCGTGCGGCAGACATTCGAACGCCCTGAGCACCGGTTCGGCGGCGCGCGCCCGCTGCAGACAATCGGCGGCGTAGCGGTCGGCGAGCGCCGGGTCGTGCCTGAACCGGCGCAGCAATTCCAGCATGCCGACGCCGTCGTCTGGCGCGGAAGTCGCGGTCGGATCCGTCATGTCGGCTGGTCCCAGGGCAAAAACATCCACGATGAAGCCGCGCCGACCGGCCAAACGCCGCGGGCGAGACGACGCTCCGGCCTATTTCATGGCGAGCGCCGGTTCAATGAATTTCTTCACCACGAACGTCTTGTAGTCCGGCTGGGCCGAAAGATTGCCGAGCGCGATCTGGGTATCCATGGAAACTTTGAGCGCATCCGCCGTGATGTCGACGCTCGGGGGATAGACGCCGTCGGCGAGCATCCGCTTCACCGCGGCTTCGACCACGACCGGATCCAGCGTCGGAAATTCCTTCTTGGCGATCTCCACCGTCTTGGCTTCGTTCTTGGCCATGAAGCGCATCGCCATTTCCATGCCGTTGACCACGCGCTGCGCGGTGTCGGGATCGACGTCGTTGCGCGCGGTCACGGCCGAGAAGGCGTAGGGGCCATAAAGCATCGGGAAGCCGAGCACGACCTTCATGCCCTTGGCGACGGCTTGGTCGAGCCCCGGCTCGTACATCACGGCGATGTCGGCCTGCTTGGCGACGAACGGTCCGGGTTCGGAGCCGATCGCGACCTGGATCATGTCGACATCGGTCTTGGCGTCCATGCCGTTTTCCTTCAACAGCTTGATGAACAGCGACGTGCTGGTGGTCGGCATCAGCCCGGTGACGACCTTGTGGCCCTTGACGTCCCTGATGCTGTTGAACTTGAAGTCCGGCGCGGTCGCGATCCACACCGCGGCGCCGTTCACGACATTGGCGATGACGTCGACCGGCGCGCCCTTGGAGGCGGCAATCGCCGTCCATTCCGGTCCGTGGATCGAAAACTGCGCGCTGCCCGAAATCACGGCAGAGAGTGCCACCGTCGGCGCGCCGGCGGTCTCCTTGGTGAGGTCGAGGCCCTGCTGGGTGAAGAAACCCTCGTCGATCGCCACATAGAGCGGCAGGTACAGCATCGACTGGAACGCCTGCGACAGCGTGACCTTCTTGTTCTCGGCGAGCGCGGGGCCTGCGATAAGCACCGAAACCAGTGCGGCGGCGCGGGCAATACGCGTGAGCAACGACATTTGACGTCTCCGTGGGTTCGTCGTGGGACCTGGTTTTGTCATTCCGGGGCGCGCTCTTGCGCGAGCCCGGAATCCATAACCACCGCGGGGGCTATGGATTCCGGGCCTGCGCTCCACCCGGCTATCGCCGGCCAGCGCCCATCCCGGAATGACAGTCGATGGAACTCGTTCCGCAAGATCGGTTTCATCGAACCGCTCCACTAGACCTGTACCTGATGCGTGATGCCGGACTGTTTCCAGGGCAGGCTGGTGCGCTCGATCAGGTCGATCACGTAATACAGGACGAATCCCATGATCATCAGCGTGAACAGGCCGACCCAGACCGTATCGAGATCGTACAGGCTGGACGCGGTATAGATCAGGTGGCCGAGCCCGCGCTGCGAGGAAATGAATTCGCCGACCACGGCGCCGACCAGTCCGAACCCGACATTGATGCGGAAGGTCGCGATGATCGACGGCAGCGTCGAAGGCACCACCGCCTTGAAGAACACCTGATGCTTGTCGGCGCCCATCGAGATCAGCAGCGATTGCAGATCGACGTCGGCATCCTTGGCGGCCTGGTAGGCGGCGATCAGCGCCACGATCGCGGTCAGCGAGACCGACAGCGCGACCTTGGAGACCAGCCCGGTGCCGAACCACAGCACCACGATCGGCGCCAGCGCGATCTTCGGCACGCTGTTGATGGCGACGATGAAGGGTTCGACCAGCCGCGCCACGAACACCGAATACCACAGCGCCAGTCCGAGCAGCGATCCGAAGATGGTGCCGATCACGAAGCCGAGAATGGCTTCGAACAGGGTGTACCAGGTGTCCGACAGCAATTCGCCGCTGACGATCATCTTGTAGGCGAGCGCGAAGATTCCGAAGGGCGAGCCGACCAGGAAGGCCGAGATCCATCCCATCCGCACGCCGATCTCCCATGCCGCGAAGAACGCGATCACCGCGGCTGCCTGCAGCACGGTGCGGCCGAGCGGGGTGTCGAAACCGGCGCGGCGCCGGCTGCGGCGCGCTTTGCGTTTTTGCACGGGACTGGTGCCGGGGAGGGTGAGGGTCACGCGGTCTTCTCGGTCTGGATATCGAGTTCGGCGCACAGCGCATGGAAGTAGCCCGAGAACCGGCTGTCGCCGCGGGCCGCGATCGGCGAGGCCGCGCCGATGTCGATGTCGTGCACGATCTTGACCCGGGCCGGACGCCCCGACAGCACGACGACGCGTTTCGACAGCGCGACCGCCTCGTCGATGTCATGCGTCACCAGGATGACGGTCTTGTGGTAGGTCTCCACGGCGTCCTTCAGCACACCCTCGAGATAGAGCCTGGTCTGGTAGTCCAGCGCCGAGAACGGCTCATCGAGCAGCAGGATGTCCGGATCCATGATCAGCGTCCGGATCAGCGCCACGCGCTGCCGCATCCCGCCCGACAGCGTTTTGGGATAGGCATTCTCGAAACCCGAGAGGCCGAATGCCTTGAGATAGTCGCGGGCCCTGGCTTCGGCCTCGGCGCGGTCGACGCCCCGGGTCTCCAGCCCGAGCAGCACGTTGCCGAGCACGGTGCGCCAGGGAAACAGCAGGTCCTTCTGCATCATGTAGCCGACCCGGCCGCGCAGGCTCTCGATTTCCTCGCCGCGGAAATGCATCGCGCCGGAATCCGGCTCGATCAGGCCGGCGATGATGTTGAAAATCGTGGTCTTGCCGCACCCGCTCGGCCCGATGATGCTGACGAAATCGCGCTCGTTGATGGCAAAGGAGAGGTCATCGAGCACCCGGACCTCGCCGGCCTTGCCGGAAAAGGATTTGGTGACGTTCCGGACACTCAACTGGACGGGGGCTGGCTGCATCGGCCACTAACAGGCAACTTGTATGCCACCGGATCGATCTGAAAAATATTCTGATATCATTGGCTTAAGCTGACAGGCGAAGTGAGCGCGGGAGTGGCTGCTGCTTTTTTGGGCAGCATTGTCCGCGGCGCCGGGGATGCCGTCAAGCGTTCATGCCCGCGAGGGCGCAAGATGGCTGGTCAGCCGTTGCGCAATGTCGCGCCGCAATTGGTTGAATTCCGGCGACGACACGTCGCGCGGCCGGGCGAGGTCGATGCGGACATCGCTGTCGATCCGGCCCGGTCCGGCGCTCATCACCAGCACGCGGTCGGCCAGCAGCACGGCTTCCTCGACCGAATGGGTGACGAAGATCGCGGTCACGCCGGTGCGCGACCAGATCTGCAGCAGCTCGTGCTGCAGCTGCTCGCGGGTCAGCGCGTCGAGCGCGCCGAACGGCTCATCCATCAGCAGGATGTTGGCGTCGTTCGCCAGCACCCGCGCGATCGCCACGCGCTGCTTCATTCCGCCCGACAGCTGGCTCGGATAGCGGTCCGCAAAGCGTTCCAGCCCAACCATCTTGACGAATTCACCGGTGGTGCGCGCGATCTCGCGCGGTGGCAATTGGCGCTGCCGCGGCCCGAAGCTGATGTTCTCGCGCACCGTCATCCACGGAAACAGCGCATAATCCTGGAACACCATGCCGCGGTCGCGGCCCGGACCGCTAATGGTCTTGCCGCGGATCGACGCCTCTCCAGTGCTCGGCTCCTCGAAGCCGGCAATGATGCGCAGCAGGGTCGATTTTCCGCAGCCCGAGGCGCCGATCAGGCAGACGAACTCGCCTTGCGGTATCGTCAGATCGACCGCGGCCAGCGCCTCGACCTCGTCGTCGCCAAGCGTAAAGCGCTTGGTGACGCCGCGGATGCTGAGGATGTTTGCGCGCGGCGCGTCATTCACGATGCTGCGGACTCCAGCTCAACAATCGGTTGCTGATCGCAACGATGATCCGGTCGGTGACAAACCCGCAGGCGCCGATCACGATCATGCCGGTGATGACGAGATCGGTGCGCGACAGCGTGCGGCCATCCATCACCACCGAGCCGAGGCCGGTCGGAACCCCGGTCATCTCGCCGACCACGATCAATATCCAGGCAAATCCCTGCGCAATCCGCAGCCCGTTGAGGATCGCCGGCAACGACGCGGGCAGCACGATCTGGCGAAACATGCCGGTTTCCGAGCAACCGAGCATCGCGGCGGCCTCGAACAGCCGCGGATCGATCGAGCGCACCCCGAACATGGTGTTGAGCAGGATCGGATAGAACGCGCCGAGAAACACCAGGAAGATCGCCGCATTCGGCCCCAGGCCGAAAAAGATCATCGACAGCGGCAGCCATGCCGTGACCGGAATCGGGCGCAGCAGCGAGATCGTCGGATCCAGCAATTGCCGCAGGATTTTGATGCGGCCGATCATCATTCCCAGGGGAATGCCGATCAGCGCGGCAAGGAAAAAGCCGCCATAGACCCGCTGCATCGATTTCCAGACATGGATCAGGATGGTGCCGCTGAAGGCGTCGTCGTAGACGCCGCCGAAGGTGAAGTCATACATCATCACCGCCACCTGATAGGGGCTCGGAACGAGCCGGGTCCCGGTGATCGCGACCGCGCGATCCCAGAGCAGCACCAGCAGGATCGGGAAGCCGGCGCCGAACACGATGGCTTGCAGCTTGTCCCGCCGCTGCCGGCTGCGGCGGCGCACCCCGGCCGCCGCGTCCGGCGCGCTCGGTTCCGAATCCCTCGACGGGGTGGCGGCGGGGTCGGTCACGGCGACCTTCCTACATGAACTGCTCGGTAATCGCCTGGGACATGTCGGGTGCCTGGCGCACCTGCTTCTTCTCCACCATCAGCTCGCTATAGGCCTTGGCGCGGTGGATGAATTCGTCGTCGATCTTCCATGTCAGTTCGACGTTCGGTATCGCAATTTCAATCGACTTGCGCTGCTGGCCGAGCTTCTGCATCGCGACTTCGATCATCTCTTCGGGATGCGCCATCGCATAATCCGTGGCCTTTTTATGCATCTCGACGATCATCCTGAGCCGCTCGGGGTTTTCCTTGATCATTTTTTCGCTCGCCGACAGGATCATGTTGAGCGAACCGATCGGCGTGGAATAGGGATATTCGATCAGCCGGCCGGTACCGTTGGCCAGGCTGATGCCCGGGCCGGGCTCGGCGCCGATATAGGCATCGATATCGCCGCGGGCCAATGCTGCCGGCATGTCGCTGAAGGATAGCCGGATCGGCTGGATGTCGCGGATCGAGAGGCCCTCGGCCTTGAGCCGCTCGAGAATCACGACCTCCTGGGTCGAGCCCGGGAAGATCGCCACCCGCTTGCCCCTGAGATCGCCGATGCTCTTGATGTCGGATTTGGCGTCGGCGACGACGGCCATGCCGCGATTGGTTGCGGCGGCGACGATCACGATCGGTTCGCCCGCGGCGGCGCCGAGCAGGAACGCGGCAATGCCGTGGATGCAGGTGTCGACGGTGCCGGTCAGCACCGCGTTCTTGCCGTCGGTCGGGCTCTCGAACGGAATCACTTCCACGGTATAGCCGGGCGGCGCAAATTTCGCATAAAAGTAGGGCGTGATACCGTGGATCAGTTTCAGCGTTCCCACCCGCAGGACCTTGTCCTTGTCCTGGGCATGCGCCTGAGGTGCGGCAAGCAGCAGCGACAGGATTGCGATAGAGGCCAGCAACAGGCGGCTCAGCAGCGAATTGGGCGCAACGGACATAACGATCCCTTCGAACGATGCAACCCGGCTTTATCAGTGTACAGCACGCCTCAGCTCGCGTGAACTGAATTGATCGCGAACGGAAAATGGCGGCATATCGCGTAAACTTGCGCGATGGGTTAGATTGGCCGATGCGCTCGGCATGGGGGTGGTGCGGCTGGTGTTGGATATTCTCGTCAGGAACGTCGCGCTGTGGGGAGCCAAGGACCTCAGCGACGTCGGAATAGAAGGCGGCCGTTTCGTGCGCATCGAGCGCAGTCCGGCCACGCTCACGGCGGCCGTCACGCTCGATGCGGGGGGCCGAATGGCCGTTCCGGGCTTTGTCGAACCGCATATTCACCTGGACAAGGCCCTGATCTCGGAGCGCGCGCCGGTCAATGTCTCGGGCACGCTGACCGAGGCGATCGAGATCCTGTGGGAGATCAAGCGCAATTACACGGTCGACGAAATCGCCGATCGCGCCTCGCGCGTGCTAGAGCGCGCCGTCGAGAACGGCATTTCACGGCTGCGGAGCCATGTCGATGTCGATCCGATCGGAGGCAGCCGCCCGGCCGAGGGCCTGATCCGCGCCCGCGACCGTTTTCGCGATCTGATCGATATCCAGATCGTCGCATTTCCGCAGGAAGGCATCGTCAAATCGCCGGGGACCGAAGCGCTGATGCGGCAGGTGATGAAGTCAGGTGTCGATGTGGTGGGTGGCATGCCGTTCAACGAGGCGTCGCCGGCGGACAGCCGCCGCCACATCGAGATCGTGTTCGACATCGCCCGGCAATTCGACGCCGACATCGACATGCATGTCGACGAGACCGATGATCCGGCGGCCAAAACCCTGGAAGTGCTGGCCGAACTCACCATCGCCAACGGCTGGCAGGGCCGAGTGACCGCCGGCCACACCTGCGCGCTGGCGAGTTACCCGAGGGATTATGCCGATCACGTGATCGGCCGACTCCGGCAAGCCAACGTCAACATGATTGCGAATC